>Ga0163144_10001138_pt1 | contig 62867 bp, 53 predicted proteins | sample OliLak19BULKMAT1_FD_123175 | JGI IMG/M metagenome (GOLD analysis project Ga0163144, IMG submission 123175) | Freshwater microbial mat bacterial communities from Lake Vanda, McMurdo Dry Valleys, Antarctica - Oligotrophic Lake LV.19.BULKMAT1 | ecosystem: Environmental > Aquatic > Freshwater >...
AGTCGGCTCGCGCCAAGGCGCGCTCGCCGCTGCGCGTGGGGCCCCACCCCCACTTGCAGTCGGCTCGCGCCAAGGCGCGCTCGCCGCTGCGCGTGGGGCCCCAGTCCCACTTGCTTTCAGCGTCAGTGAGCGCGGGGCTGAATGAGCGAATGATTCTCGACGGCAGTCTGTCGACTGTGCGACGGAAGGCTTCAGGCTTCAGGCCTGTGTGTGGCCTGTGGGCTCCGCTTCCCTGGATCTGGCGCGTGCGCTTCAAATCGTCAACGAAGCCAACGTGTTCTTGTTGCGTATGCCAGCGCGCCTCGTCACCGAGGACAACCTGCGCAAGCTGCTCCTCCCCCTCTCCCGCTTTGGGAGAGGGGGCGGGGGGGGCGGGGGGTGAGGTCTCCAAAGTCTCACCCATCGACTCCGTAGATTCGGGGTACTAGCGCTCGCCGCTGCGCGCGCGGGGCTAGCGGTACTGCTCGACGTCGATGCCGTAACGCTTGAGCCAGCGGTGGACTTGCATGCGCTCTTTGCCGAATACGCGTCCGACCGCTGCGACGTTGCCTTTGTGCTGGCTGAGCAGCGCGCGCAGCTCGTCTTCGGTCGGGTTCGCGGCGCGCGGCTGTCGATCAGGCTCGCTGATGACCGGCAGCGGCAGCGATGGAAACGTCGGCAACCCGCTGGACGGCATGTTGACATCGCCAGGCTGCGTCGGCTGGACGGCAAAGTTCGCGGGCACGAATGCCGGCGCGGGGGGGTAGCCGCTGCGCGCCACCAGCAGCGGCCCGGGGGTGGTGGTGCGGATGTCGTCGCCGATCTGGCGGCGGGCGCCTTCAGTCGTGATTACGCCGTACTCGGTCATCACGTCGGTGATCACGTCGGGCAGATGAGCCGCATCGAGCAGGCTGCCTTCGCCCAGGGCGACGGCGCGCTTCAAGGCCGCCTCTAGCTCGCGAATGTTGAACGGCCAGTCGTAGTGCAAGAGGCCCGTCATGAACGAGAAGCTCATGCGCAGGTCGGGTCGATCATGTTTGCGCAACATGTGCGTCACCAGGGCGAAGATGTCCTCTTTGCGCTCGCGGAGCGGCGGCAAGACAACGCTGTATTCATTGAGGCGCGCGAACAAGTCGCCACGGAAACGCCCATCTTTCTGGAGCTGCGACAGGTTGCGGTGGGTGGCGCACACGACGCGTACGTCGACTCGCTCCGGTTGGGTGGCGCCGACTGGAATGATCTCTTTCGACTGCAGCACGCGCAAGAGCTTGGTCTGCGCGTCGAGAGGCATGTCGCCGATCTCGTCGAGCAAGAGCGTGCCGCCATGGGCCGCCTGCACGATGCCGATCTTGTCTCGATCGGCGCCGCTGAAGGCCCCGCGCTTGTAACCGAACAGCTCGCTTTCGAGCAGGGTGCCGGGGATGGCCGCACAATTCACGGCCTGGAACGAGCCTTTGCGACCGCTGGCAGCGTGAAGCTCCCTGGCAAATAGCTCTTTCCCGGTGCCGCTTTCGCCCAAGACCACCACTGAAATCTCGCTCTTGGCGACGCGATGCAGCGCTCGCAGGAGCATGCGCACTTGAAAGCCGCCGACGATACCGGTGAAGCTCGGCACGTCCGGCGGGCCAGACGTGGCGCCGTCGATGCGGTAGCGCGCGTAACTTTCGGCGCCGGCTGCGACGAACTTGAAGATGGCGTCGCCAACCCGGATCTCATGCAGATCTTCGAGGGCGAGCTCGGTGATGAAGCGGCCGTCGACCAAGGTGCCATTGCGGCTGCCCAGGTCGCTGACCACCCATTTGCCTTCTTTGAAGCCGATTCGGGCGTGTTGGCGCGAGACGGCGCCTTCTGGAACGCAGACGCCCGAGGTCGGGTCGCGACCGATTACGAGGTCTCGCTCCGACAGAAGGTAGGCCGGCGAAAACTGGTCGTATGCCGGTGCGTACAGCAAGACGAGCCCGGCGCGGGTACCCCGAGCGATGTCGGGGGACGCTTGAGCGCCAAAGTGCTGCATCGACGCAGTTGTGCGCGGGTGCCGATCCGCCATGGATTAGAGCCGGCAGGATAGCGCGATGACGGGCGATTGGGCTCGGCTGTGTTCTCTCGGAGTGTTTTCTCGGAGTGTTTTCTCGGGCGTGGTTTCATTCTCGCACCATGAGCGAAGCCCTGGAGATCACTGTCTCGGCAGCCCAAATGCAGAGCCAGGACAACTTGACCGAAAATCTCGCTTGCGTGGAGGACCTGGTTCGCCAGGCGGCGGGTCGCGGCGCAAGGCTTTTGGTGTTGCCCGAGAACTTCGCCTTCATGGGCAACGAGGACGAGAAGCGGGGCATCGCCGAGACTGTCTCCCGAGCGGCGGCGGACTCGGACGGGCCCATTCTGCGGGCGTTGCGCGAGGCGGCGAGAAAGCACGCCGTCCACTTGATCGGCGGCGGGATGCCTGAAAAGAGCGACGATCCGGCGCGCCCGTTCAACACCAGCGTGCTCGTGGCCCCCTCGGGTGAAGTCGTGGCTTCGTATCGCAAGATCCATCTGTTCGATGTCGAGGTCGGCGACGGCGCCAGCTACCACGAGTCTCGAGCCACTTCCGCGGGCAGTCGAACCGTCGTCGCAGACGTGGGCGGCATCGGCGTCGGATTGTCCGTTTGTTACGACTTACGGTTTCCGGAGCTCTATCGGAGCCTCGCCGACAAGGGCGCGGTGGTCGCGACGGTGCCTGCCGCCTTCACGCTGATGACCGGCAAGGACCACTGGCACGTGCTCTTGAGAGCCCGCGCGATCGAGTCGCAGCTGGTAGTGGTGGCTGCGGCGCAGTGCGGCATCCATCCCAAAGGCCGGCGCACCTATGGCAAGAGCTGCGTCATCGACCCATGGGGCGACGTGCTGGCGCAGGCCCCCGATGGCGTGGGAATCGTGACTGCCACCCTCGATCTCGAGCGCGCCCTTCGTGTCAGAAAGAGCCTGCCTTCGCTCACGCACCGACGACAGTTCGAATGACGACGCACGGACGGGCTTGCCATCCGCGCGCTCCGCGTGTTCCCTCTCGTGACCCATGGCCAGGCTCGACCCGAAGGCGATTCTCAACGCTGCCAAGAGCTATCTGCGCGACCACCCGGAAGAGATCATTCGCGCGCTGAAGGGCGCCGCCGGTCTCCGCCTCGGCGTGCCGCTCGACGCGCTCCGCTATTTTGCGCGAGAGCTGGCCGGCGGAAAGAAGATGCCGAAAGACATCGAGATCGACAGCGCCCCGCCGGGCCTGCGCATCGCGATGACGGTCGAGGCGGTCGGCTCGGTGTTGCGCGTGTCGCTCGCCTTGTTCATCGAAGAGGTGAACATCACCCAGGACGAGATCCGGGTCGGCCTCCGCATCGCCGACTTGAAGCTGAAAGTACTGGATGGTTTTCAGACGCCGGTGGCAGCGCTGGTGCAGTCGGGTGCTCTCGATCTTTCGAAGCCCGGCAACTTGGTCGCCTTCATCCCCAAGCGGCCGCCGATGATCATCGACTCGAAAGACGACCGCATCGTGATCGACGCCCTGAAGATTCCGAATCTGGCCGCCAACGCCAAGATTCGAAAGGCGCTCAGCGTCGCGACGCCGGTGCTCACCGTGCGCGCCATCCGCAGCAAAGACGACCACCTCGACGTGCACCTGAAGGCCAGCCTCGGCGGGTTGGCGACCGCGTTCAGCGCAGCCCGCTCATAGAGCTCAGCAATCCCTTGCTGAGCAAATCGTAAAGCTCAGCAGTCACTCGCTGACGGAGATCTCGCAGGTCTTGACCGGCACGCTGAAGGTCACACCGCCGCACGCGAGCACGCGACCGTCTGCCAGCAGCGTCGCGGTGAACGAGAGACGCTTCTTCACGAGCTCCCCGATCAGCGTCCAGCTGGCGCTGGCTTCGTCGTAGATCTCGATGTCGGCGACGGCCGTCTGCTCGAGCTGGTTGTAGCCCCCCAGGTGAATCACCTTGCCGGACTGCAGTGTCAGCGCGCGCGCCCCCGTGCGAAGCTCTGCGAGCTCGCCCACCTTCGTCCAGCTGTCGCTCGCCGGGTCGTACACCTCCGTGTGAGACATCGGCGAGACATCGGCCTTCTTGCCGCCGGCGATCAAGAAGCCACCGGAGCCAAGCACTGCCCCTGCCGCATACAGACGGTCGTACTGCATGTCCGCCGTGGGAGAGAAGGTGCCTCGAGCCGGATCGAAAATCTCGGCAGTCGCGACGCTGGTGTTGCTGTCGACGCCGCTCGCGATGATCACGCGACCGTCTTGCAGTCGGTCTGCGACTGCCGAGTAGCGGGGACTGGTCATCGACTCTGTCGGTGTGAACGTGTTGGTCTCCGGGTCGAACAGCTCGGCCGAATCGAGCGCAGTGCCAACGGTGCAGTTGGGGATCACCGTGCAGGCTTCGGAGATCATGTCGGTCGCGCCGCCCATGATCAAAACGCGACCGTCGATCAACGCGACGGCGCGGTGGTCGGCCCGCTTTGCGTTCATCTCGACGGCTTCGTAGCTGTCTGCCTCGGGGTCGAACAGGGACGCCGTGTCGAGCGCGGTCACTCCGTTGGGGAGGCCGATCGCCGAGGTCGTGCCACCGCCGGCAATCAACACGCGGCCGTCGAGGAGCAGCGTCGCCGTGTGATTCGAGCGGGGCTCGGGCAGGCTGGCCAGCTCCGTCCAGGTGTTTGCCTGCGGGTCGTACACCTCGACCGAGTCGAGCATGTCACCGGCCGAGTTGTCGCCCCCGGTGACGAGCACCCGGCCGTCGGCGAGCAGCGTCGCGGTGTGGTGGGTCCGGCCGACGTTCATGCTGCTGGCCTCCAAGAACCCCGTCGGGTCAGGCGCGGCAGGGATTGGCGAGCCGCCAGTGCCGCCAGCGCCGCCTTGATCTGCGCCCCCTGACGGCGCCTGCCCCCCGCTGCCCCCGACGCCGCTGTCGTCACCGCATGCCCCGGCGGAGAGGGCGATCAAGAGGGGCAGCAGGGCGCCTCGGCAGGTGGCTTTCATGGCCGGCACCCTAGCGCGCTTCGGGTCGCGAGCGCGTCAGATGACCTCACAATGTGCGCCGCTTCGCCGGCCTGATAGTGTGGCTCGGCCATGAGCGCGTCGGGTCCCGCCAAACGCATCGGCCAGCCGCCGCCGATCACGTTCGAGCTGCTCGCCGAAATCGCGACAGGTCCCACTGCGCGCGTCGAGCTGTGCCGCATCCGAGCCCCCGAAAAGCTTTTGGGCAAGCTGTGCGCCGTGAAGCGGCTGCACCCGCACATCGCGGAAGATCCTCACTTTTACAGCATGTTCGTCGACGAGGTCTGGATGACCGCGGCGCTCGATCACCCGAATGTCGCTCGCGTCGTGGGCTGGGGGACGGACGCTGAAGGCACCTACCTCGCTGTGGAGCTCATCGAAGGCGTTTCGCTCGCGCGCTTGATGAAGACGGTCTTTGAAACGCGCGAAGCGTTCACCGAGCGCATGGTCGTCTACATCGGCCTGGAGATTTGCGCCGGTCTGTCGGCGGCTCACGGTCTCACCTCGGCCGAGGGCGAGCTCTTGCAGCTGGTGCATCGGGATCTCACCCCGGGAAATGTGCTGGTCGGCTTCGATGGCCGCGTCTTGATCGCCGACTTCGGGTTGGCCAAAGCGAAGCAGCGCGTGACGAAGACGCTCACGGGGCTGTTGAAAGGGCACCCACAGTACATGGCACCAGAGCAGGCGACCGAGGCGCCGATCGATGGCCGCGCCGACCTGTTCTCACTTGGCGTGGTGCTGTTCGAGCTGTTCTCGGGTCGCCACCCATGGACCGGCGGCACCGAGATCGAAGTGTTTCACGTGATGGCCAAAGACCCGCCAGCAGATCTGGGAGCGCTGCGACCGAAGCTCGATCGAGAGCTCATCGCCGTCGTGTCGGGCTTGCTCGAAAAAGATGCCTCGCGCCGCTTCTCCAGCGCGGCGGAGGTCTACGATCGCCTGGCGAACTGGCTCGACACCCACGGCTACAAGGACGACAACGCGGACGCTGTCGCGCGCTTTGTCAGGCGCAACGCCATGCGACAGATGCGCTGGTTCGAGCGAGCCATCGCAGGCGAGTTCGTCTCTGAAGCGTCACGTGCCAAGGCGCGCCTCCTGGGCGCGCGAACTCGCGGCGCGCGCACGCTGACCGGGTCGTCGATTGTCACGAGCGCTTCGCGGCTGTCCCAGCGCGCTGTCGACGCACCTTCGCCGCAACCCTCGCAGACACCGGGTCGGCGTCGGCAGAGGCGCGTGGCGGACGACGCCACCGACGTGAGCAACATGGCGGCGCGCTTCCGCGACACGACGCCCGAGGGCAACCCGACGGAAGAGCCTCACGACTCTGGGCCGGATTGGACCGAAGAAGTGCCGACCGTGGTGAAGCCCAATCTGGCGCTGCATATGGCACGCGGCGCCATGAACGCCCGCAAGAGCGTCGACGTGCGCGAGCAGTCGGACATCGAGTCGCTGCCCTCCTTCGCCGACGACGAATCGGATGCTCGTACCACGGCGGTGAAGTCCAACGTGGCTGCGCTCGCCGCATTGGATTCCGTCACGCAGCGCCGGCAACACTACGACGCAGCCCGCAGGGCGGCGACCAACATGCCGCTCGGCAATCACGGCACGGTGCTCAACCTGCCGACAGTGCCGGCCGACTACGACACTGAAGAATCGGAAGAGGTTCCCACGGCTCCGCTGCGAGCGCGTCCGCGCGCGCTGCCGAAGTTGCCACCGCCGGTGCAGCGCCCGCCCACGCCCGCAGAGCTGCGGGCCGAAAATCGGCAGCCGATCGTCGATGAAGCGACGACGCTGCCCCGCGAGAAACGGGTCCCTGCGCAGAACGAAAGCGAAGTGCGCAGCGAAGCCGTGCGCTTGGCCGCGCTGGCGGCGCGCGCGCACGGCGAAGCGGAGCGCGCACAGAAAATTGCGGCCCACAGAGCGACGCTTTCGCTGTTGGCATCGCACGCGGCCGAGCTCGCCGCCGACGCCGTACGGTCGCTCGCCCAAGCCGATTTCTCGCAGGCACGCACGTTCATCTCGGAAGCGCACCGCTTGGAAGAAGCGCTGATGCGCGGTGAGACCGAGGGGGTGCAGCTGCCGGACCTCGGCGCCGGTCCGCCGAGCTCCGACCCGCGCCCTTCCGTGCCGCACGGGTTCGCCGAGCCCCAGCGCATTTCGTCGCCGCCTGCGTTTGGCCCCCCGCTCGTCGAAACGCACGCCGACCGGGGCTCGCTGCCACCTCCAGCGCCCGCCTTTCCGCCGTCTCCAGAGCCACAACCGGAGCGCTCGAGCTTTGCGCCCCCGGTTGCCGTGCCCAATCGCCTGGGCGCGCAGACAGGGGGGCACGCTCGTCCGCATCTCGATTCGCGCAAGGAGCCGACTGCGCCGTCAACGCGCTACGTCGAGCCGCCGCCGTTCGGTGGCGGCGAAATCCGCAAGATGTTGAGCGGAGAGGTGTTTGGCGCGCCGGTGCCGGTGGCGCTCGCTGTGGCCTTTCTGATAGCGCTCGCGATGGTCGTGTTGGTCTACATCGTGGTCGGCTGAGCGCTTTGGTCGGTCGGCAGCAAGGCCAACCTCCGTCTGGCCTTGATCTACCGGTACGCTCGCCGCTACCGTCGTGGTCCCTATGAGCGAAGGCGACGAGTGGGTCCTGATCAACTTTGACGATCTCGTCGCAAAGCGGCAGGGGCTGCCACCGCAGGTCCCGATCCCGAAGGAGAAATTCGAGGCGCTCGCCGACAAGGGCCTGCCCGCGAAAGAGGCGCGCGCGTGGTGCAGCGATTTTCTCAACAACTCCGAGGTCGGAAAAAACGCGGCCTGGCGAAAGAAGAATCGCGAGGTGGTGGTCGCGATGGAGTCGTTCATCGATTGCGGCCCGCTGTGGGACAAAGCGCAGAAAGCCTTCGCCGAAAACGACATGGAGAAGGCGATCAGCACGCTGAAGAAGATCACCGTGCAGAACGACGGTGACCACTCGGCGAAGCTGAACCTCGCGTCCGCCTACGCGAACACCGGCCAATACGACAACGCCCTCAAGTATTTCAAGCCCATCCGCGAGACGTACAAAGGCGACGCAGAGTTTCACGTCGCTGTCGGGCACGTACACGTCAAGATGGCGAACAAAGATCTCGCTACCGACGAGTTCGTCAACGCGCTCGAGGCCAAGCCGGATCATCAGGGCGCGCTCGATGCGCTGACGCAGCTCGGCGTGCTCTGCAAGATTTACGAGAACCCCAAAGATGCCACGTCGCTCATCTACGTGCGCGCCGACTCGGTGGCCGACTACCTGACGGGCGAGTGGGACAAAGAGGCGCGCTCGGTCGACTTCTTTCTCGAGCAGATCGCGTACAACGATCGCGAGCGCCGCTACGGCGTCGTGCTCCAGGCCGCCGAGCGCGCGCTCAAAGCGGCGGGGGACGCCGGCAGCGAGATCGCCTCGCTGTCGAAGATCTCCGCCTACCGCGCGCTCGAGCGGCTCGACGAAGCGTTGGCCGCAGCCAAAGACTATGTCGCGAAAAATCCTGGCTCGGTCGGTGGCTTGGTCGAGCTGGCGCGCTGCTTCGGCTCTGCTGGCGACACCTCGCAGGCGGAGGCCACCGTCGATCAAGCGCTGGCGCTCGACCCGGGTGATCTCGGCGCGATGATGCTGAAGTTCTGGCCGGACGACCCGAACGACGTGCAGAAGGTCGGCGACATGTTGCCGGCCCTCACAGCCTTCGTCGAAGCGCACGGCGACATCCCCGGCACTTGGCGCACGCTGGCGCGCGCGTACTTGGTGCTCTCGCGCATCGACGAGGCGCTCGCTTTGTTCAAAAAGGCCGTCGATTTGAAGCCCGCTGACGATGATCTGCGCAGCGAGTGGTGGGCCGAGCTCGCCAAACACGAGCACCCGGAGGACATCATCAAAGACGCCGAAAAGCTCGGCGATTTGAAGGGACGCGACTGGCGCCTCCGCTGGAACGAGGCAGAGGCGTACTCGGGTCTCGGCAAAATGGTCGAGGCGCGCGCTTGTTTCAGCGCGCTCAACTACGACGAAGCGCTACACGTCGACATTCGTCGGCGCGCGAAGCGCGCGGTCAACAGCCTCGCTGAGAAAATGCAGGGCGTGCCGTAACCGTTTGCTCAGCCGAGGTCGCGTGCGCGCTTGGACGGCAACACCACGGGCTCCACCGCTTTCGGGTGCACCATGCCGTGGATCAAGCGCGAGCCGCGGTCGTAGCTGAAGTACGCGAACGCCCACTGCACCATCACCAGCACGCGGTTGCGAAAGCCGATCAAGAGCAGCACGTGCAGCGTGATCCATGCGAGCCATGCGATGAAGCCGTGCAGCTTGGCGAAGCCTAGATCTGCGACGGCTGCGGCGCGCCCAATGGTGGCCATGTTGCCGCGATCTTTGTAGCGGTACGCGCCGCGCTCGATGCCGTTGATCTGGGCCATGATGTTGGTGCAGGCGGCAGCTGCGCCCTGCATCGCCCCTTGCGCGACGCCCGGTACGATGGTGCCGCCAGCTTGTTCGACGCGGGCGAGATCGCCAATCACGTAGATCTCGTCGTGCCCTGGAATGCTGAGCTGCGGCGTCACTTTCACTCTGCCGACGTTGTCGAGCGGTACGCCGAGCGAGCGGGCGAGGGGTGACGCGGCCACCCCGGCCGCCCAGATCACCGTGCGCGAGCGGATGCGTTTGTCGCCGACCATTACGCCTTCTTCGTCGACGTGTGTGACGCGCGTATTGGTTCGAATATCGACGCGCAGCTTATCGAGTGACTCGACAGCGTGCGCGCTGAGATCGGGCGGGTACGACGCCAGCACGCGATCACCACCCTCGACGAGAAGCACGCGCGCTTTGTCCGGGTCGATACGGCGAAACTCGTTCTTGAGGGTTTCGCGGGCAATCTCTGCCAGCGCGCCCGCCATCTCCACGCCAGTGGGCCCGGCGCCGACGACGATGAAGGTGAGTAGCGCCTTCTTCTTGGCTTCGTCTTCTTCGCGCTCCGCCTCTTCGTAGGCCATGTAGATACGCTGGCGAATCATCAACGCTTCGTCGATCGTCTTCAAGCCGGGGGCGAACTTCGCGAACTCCTGATGGCCGAAGTAGGAGTGGGTCGCGCCTGTGGCCAGGATCAAATAGTCGTAAGGCAACGGGTCGCCGTCCTCGAGCACGACCTTTTTGCCGCGCACATCGACCGCCATCACGTCACCGAGCAGAACAGTCGCGTTCTTCTGCTTTCGCAGAATGCGACGGATCGGCACTGCGATATCTGCCGCGTTCAGGCCGCCAGTGGCGACTTGGTACAAGAGCGGCTGAAACAGATGATGGTTCGTGCGGTCGACCAGCGTCACTTTGACCGGCTCGTCGGCGAGGTGCTTCGCCGCATTGAGGCCGCCGAAGCCGCCGCCGACCACGACGATATGGGGCACTGCGGCGGGCTTCGGTTGGTTCTGTTCAATCATTTGGGGGCGGCTCTCGCGCCTACTTCTTGTGCGTCTCGAGCCACTTGTTCATGAACTTCGCGCTGTCTTCCCAGCCTTCACGCAAGCTCGTCTCCGCCGTCTTCTCGAGCATGCCGCCGATGCCGAACACTTTGGCTTCGATCACCATCTCGACGTCGCGGCGAACCTTGTTGTCCCCGGCGGCGGTGATACGCAGCAAGCCCTCTTGCTTGATCTTGTCGGCCATCGTGGTGGGCGTGAGCTTCCACTTCCAGGTCTTGGCCTTCTTATCCATCGAGCCTGTCTCGGTGTAGCCGAAGCTGTCGCCGAGGATCTTGGCCACCGGGCCGGGCAGGTTCTTCAGTTTGGGCCGGCCTTTGGTGGTCCGCTTGGCCTCGTTTTCGTTCTCCGACTGGTCGATGATCGTCCACTCCGGGAACTGCAGCCCCTCTTTGTAGAGCTTCTCGTTGAATTCCTTGTCCAGGAACAGCTGCCAGAAAGTCGCCTCGTCGCAGTTGATCTCGTGGCTGATCTTGAAGGTTCCCATACGCGGACTTGTAGAACATTGGGCCGCTCCGAGAAAGCGTCGCTAGCCTTGGTGTCGGAGGATGTAGGTATGCGCACACGTTCCTTGGTTCGATATGTTCCGCGTCGGCCCTCGCGACATTCTGTGCGGCTCGCCTGTCAAATCGTCCGCGAGCGCGATTTCAAGCTGGTTGCTGACGAAATCGTGGAGCTTTCCGAGTGTGGGCTACTGGTCAGGCCCAAATTCCGGCTGCTGACCGGTGAAGAGCTGCTGGTCAGCTTCATGGCCCCGTTCACCCGCACGTACATCGACGCGGAAGCAACAGTTGCCCGCGTGATTCACGGTCGACGGTTGGGCGATGGCGGCCTGTCGATCGGCCTCGAGATCACCGGCATGGAGGAAGCGGCGCGCGCGCTCGTGAAGAGCCAGCTGACGTTTATGCCGACCTGTGCGCCCAAGCGACGCCTCTACAGCTGACAAAACGCAAAAGCGCGCTTTGAAAGGCGCGCTTTTCAAGCGTTCGCTCTCCTGCCTCAGGAAGCGGGGTCTGCCTCAGGAAGCGGGGGGCGTCTCTTCGGGCGCCTCGGTCACGTTCGCCTTGAACTCCCAGCTGAAGTTGGCCTGACCGTCGTTGGTGTCACCGGGCGTGAGCTTCAGATCTTGCACGACCTGGGTGACGCACTTGCGAACCGGGTCGCCAGCCGTCGTCTTCTTCTTGTCGATGCGGACCTTCTTGATGTTGCCAGTCTTGTTGTCGACGTGGAAGTCGACCACGACGGTGCCTTCGAGCTTGGGGTTCTTCTTGAGCTCGCTGTTGTAGCAAGTCTTGATCGCCTCGTTCTGCGTCTCGAGAAGCTTGTAGGTGTCCTCCGTCCATTGGGCGGGCGTGCGCGTGGTGGCGCCGCCGCCGCAGCCGGCGAGCAAGGACAAGGCGGCGGTGATCGTGAGAGCGGCTGTGGTTTTCATTTTCGTCTCGCCTACTTCTTCTTCTTTGCGTCTTTGTCGTCGACGACGTTGAACTCGACGCGCCGGTTCTTCTCGCGACCGTCTTCGGTGTTGTTGTCCGCGATCGGGCGCTTCTCGCCGAAGCCCTCGGCTGTGAGTCGGCCGGCGTCGACGCCGCCCTTGGTGACGAGGTAGGCCATTACGGCCTTGGAGCGATTGTCGCTGAGGGTGAGGTTCTGCTGATCGTCGCCGTCAGCGGAAGCGTGGCCCTCGATGGCGACCTTCTTGACCTGCGGGTTCTCTTTCATCACCTGCGCAACGTCGTTCAGAAGCTCGAACGAATCCGGCTTGATGATGGCCTGGTTGACCTCGAACTGAACCTTCTCGTTGATCTCGATCTTCTTGTCCTTGAGCGCAGCCTTGAGCTTCTTCAAGACCGCCTTCTTGCGCACCGCTTTGGCCTCACCCTGAATGGTGATCGGACCGGTGCCCTCGTACAGGATGGTCGTTTTGCAGCCGCTGAGGAAGGAGCCGGCCGCAAGCAAGGCGGCAATCGAGAGCGTTCGTTTCATAGGGTTATCGCAGCCTCTAGTACGAGCACGGAGAGTTTTAAAGCCAGAACCGAATTGCGCGTGCGCGTTCCGCGGTCGGCTCGCGGGCTGCGTGCGACGCTTGACCCCGGGCAATGGCCGGGGTTCTGGTAGCGCGCATGTTGATTCGGCGCTTTTCTGCTTGGCTGTTGGTGGGCCTCGTGACCACCGCTGCTTCGCTGGCGATCGGCTGCAGCGGCGCGACGCCCACTGTTGCGATGGTCAAGGCAGAGGGAGAGGTCGCTAGCCTCCGCTATGCCCTGCGCCTCGCACCGGCCGAGGGCACCATGACGAAGATGACAGGCGAAGCCGTGCGCAACGCGCTGATCGCCGCGGGCTTTCGACTGGGCGCCGAGAAGAGCGCGGACGTCATCTTGGAAGTCACGCTCTCCGACATCGAGAAAAAGAGCTTCATCGTGATGACGGTGAATGGCAAACAGCAGCAAAGCCGGGCGGTCACGGCGGTGATGCGGGCCATCAGCGCGGACGGCAAGACGATCGATCAGCACGTCGAGAAGTTCACCGTCACACAAGACGAAGAGGTCGAAGAGAAGCGTCTGGCGCCGCTCATCAATCACTTCGCGAAATCGGGGGAGCTCGAGCGCTACAGCCTCGAAGTGCAGATCGAGCGGGTCAAAGGCGGCGGCACGCCCGGCGAGCCAACCGATGATGACGCCGAGGGCGCTCCGACGAAGAAGCAGGACATCGACGACGCTGAAGGCAAAGCGAAGGGCGGAGCCTGAGGGAGGCATCGTCAGAGTGACCTGCCCGATCGAATTTGCTCCGGATAAACGATGACGCTCGACTCGCTTCGACGTTCCTGATCTGCTGCCGTCCGCAACCGGTCACGCTTTCAACGGAGTCCATCATGCTCGACGCGAAAACCATCTCGGCCACTCTCCTCGTTGGCTTGCTCGGCTGCTCCTCCAACACGAGCAAGACCGAGAATCCAGACGCCGACAGAACCTCCGCCACGACGGCCGAGTCCGCGGTCGACGTGACGCCTCCCCACTCGCCGCCGACGTCGACCGCGGTCAGCAGCGCAGAAGTCACAGCAGCGCCGGTGGCTGCACTGCCCAGCGGGCGCACCGAGCCGCTGCCGCCGATGGACAAGAAGCCAGTCGCACCGAAGGACCAAAGCAAGCGCACCGGCGCGGATTCTTGCTGTGGGCAGGGCACCTGTGGCCCGTGTGCTCCGTTGCCGGCCAAGCGCGCGGCACCCAAGCCGTCCAAAGACGGCAAGGTGATGCCCGCCAGCCAGAGCAAGCGCAAGGGCCAAGAGGCTTGTTGCGGCGAAGGCTCCTGCGGGCCCTGCTGACTAGCCGGGCTTCGAGCCGCCGTCCGTGCCGCGGTCGGTGGTGGTGCCGCTGCGTCTGACGCGTCTCGTGCGCGACGTCGCATCGCGATCGGGCTCACGAACCACAGGGCCGGGTTGCGGCTGTCGAGGCGGCTCGTGGCGAGGACGGTTCTCGGGCCGCGGACCCTGGGGAGGCTGGTCGCCTCGCGGCTGGCTACCGCGATTGGGCTGGGGTTGATTGCCGCGATTGGGCTGGGGTTGATTGCCGCGATTGGGCTGGGGTTGATTGCCGCGATTGGGCTGTTGCTGCTGCTGCGGTCGCTGTTGTTGTTGTTGTTGTTGTTGTTGTTGTTGTTGTTGTTGTTGTTGTTGTTGCTGCGGGCCCGAGTTGTGCGGACGCTGGCCACGGTTGCCGCGAAACGAAAGCCCGCCGTTGGGTTTGCCTTGGTACACCGGCGGAGGTGGACCGCCGCGCTTGATGCCACCCTTGCCCGTATCGATCTTTGGTTGCGGCCGATCGGGTGGCTCTTGGGGGCCACCTCTCAGCCCGAGCGCATCGCGACGCTTGCGTTCATCGCGATTGGCGTCGTCGATCAGATCGAGCACGGAGGCGGTGTTGGCGTGTCGCTGAGGCGCTCGGTAGTCGCCGCGTAAGCGCGTGTCCGGCGTGAGCAAGTTCTGCTCGTACAGGTGCCACATCTCTTCGGCGTAAGCGACGCGGCGCGCAGATGGCACGCTGCGGCTGAGGAAGCGATGCAAGTTGTCCACGTCCCGCACCAAGAGCTTTCTCGCGTTGGTGTTGTGCGCGCTGTCGATCGATTGCGGAAAGTCGATGATGACCGGCCCATCGGCGCCCAAGAGAACGTTGAACTCGGAGAGGTCGCCGTGAACGACGCCGGCGCAGAGCATCTTGACCACCTCTCGAATTAGCCGGTCGTAGATGGCGCGAGCGAGCTCTGGGCCGCAGCCGACGTCGCCCAGCCGAGGGGCCGGGTTGCCACTTTCATCGACGATGAGCTCCATCACCAGCACGCCGTCGATGAAATGGGAGGGCACTGGTACGCGAACGCCGGCCGCGTGCAGCCGATGGATCATGTCGACCTCGGTCGAGCGCCAGGCGGCCTCGTCTTGCTCCCGTCCGTGTTTGGAGCGCTTGTCGATCGCGCGTTGATCGCGTGAGTTGCGGACCTTTCGGCCCTCGGTGTACTCGGCGCGGTGCTTGAACGAGCGGTTGATCGCCTCTTTGTAGACCTTGGCGACCGCCTGTTTCCCCCCGGATACGACGAGGTAGACCTGCGCTTCTTTGCCGCTCATCAGCGGCCGAAGCACGTCGTCGAGGGCTCCCTGCTCGAACAGCGTGGTGAGGCTTTCGGGGACACGCATGGCGCTAGAAGACCCTACTCCATTCCAAGCTCGGGGCGGGAAACCGCCCTCAGGGGCTGATTGCAAAAGTCGAGAGCAGCTTCTCCGAGTCCAAGCTGGAAAGCGTGCCTTGCTCGACGAACAGGATGTAGTGAGTGCCGCCGGCGTGAGCCATGGTGGCGGAGAAGTTGTCGGACCAGCGCAGGTGCCGACCCATCAGGCCGCCGAGGCGCCGATCCGAGCGTTCGACCTTCTCGCGCTTGTTTCCCAGCTTGGCCGCGAAAATCTGTTCCAGAAAGCCGAGCAAGAAGTCGGGATCTTGGCCTGCCTCGTCGATGTGGATCGCCATCACGCCGATGGTGTCGCCCTTTGCGCGAAATTCGTAGCCGACCGCGATGGGCGCCATTGCCGGTGGCAACGCCATCGCCGTCTTTTGCCACGGCCCGCCGGGCAGGGAGAGGTCGAAGCCGAAGCCGAAGCGCGCGTTCGTCACGCGGGTGGGGGTGATTGCCTCTTCCGCGATCGCAGATGACTCGAGCTTGATTTTGCCGACGAGCTTGGCGGTGCCTGCGGTGCCACGCTCGACGCAGCTCTTTAGGCCCCAAGTCGCGACGTGCACACGGCAGTTGGCGTTCTCCGATGTCGAGATCTCGACCCGCCCTTTCGGCCCGGCGATCAAGCTGTACGAGAACCAAACCGGGCTCGAGGCCGCTCCTCTGCCGGGCTCTGGGGCGACGTCGTTGGGCGTGACGCCGAGCAGGCGCGCGGCGAGCGCCCGTTGCTCGGTTCCGAGATCGACCGTGGCCGCAGTGTCGGACACGACCGCCGTCCTCAAGCCTGCGGCAGGCCGCAACAGCACGAGCGTCGAGCTGGCAGCTTCTGCTTCCGCGTCCATCGTCGGCAGCATCGGCTCGTCGCCCAAATCGGCGCGCACGCCGTGCGCGAAGTCGACGTAGTGGCCCGCGCGCAAAGAGCGCCCGGCGCGTACGACACGAGTTTGGTCGCCTTGTGGAAGCAGCGCTGCGAGCGCGCTGATCTCCGCGTCGTCCAACAGCTCGATGCCCTCCAGTGTGCGCTTCAGCAAGTCGAGTCCCGGCGTCATCAGCGCGGGTGGAAAGACGGCGCGCACCGTAAGCAAACGGTCGCCGATTGCGATGCCGCCATACACAGTCGAATAAGGTGCGCCTGTCAGATCGAAGAAGTGGATCGGCTTGGACGCCACCGTGAAGGTGTGGCTGGCTTTGTCTGGCTTCGGCCGCTGGAGAAGAGCGGCGGTCGCGTGAACCAAGCCGGCCAGATACTCGGCTGCGTCGACGCCGCACGTCGGGATGGTCGATACGACGACTGTCTTCGAGCCTGCGCTGACGATGACTGCTGCGTCCGGGTCGATGCCGTGGGCCTCTTCACCAGCCATCAGGGTCGAGCCCTCCGGTGCCCGCAGTCGCAAGCGGTGTGCGGCGCTTGCGTAGACGCCGTCCGTCGTGCGGTAGAGCGAGCGGCTGGTCTCCGTCGTTTTTGCAGTCGCCGCGCGACCTTTGATGGTTCCCGCTTGAAACGTGATGATCTTGTCGGGCGAACCTCGCAGGGCGCCCGCCTGGCGGTCGTGACCCAGCTCACGAGCTGGAAGAACCACCCGTCTCGCTCGACCACGGTGCTCTTGAACAGGTAGGGAACACCCTGCATCTTCGCGGAAAGCTCGAAGCGAACCGCAGGGTGGCCTTGAAACGTGGATTTCTCGAACACGTTGGTCACCTTTTGTTGTGCTGCCATGCCGTCGATGAAACTCCGGGTGACGGCTTCGATCTCTCCACCCGGAATCTGCTCTGCCGTGACGAGCAGCATGCAGCCTCCGTCGGCGACGACTCCGCCGATTGCGGCGGGCCCGATGCGTCGAGCTTCTGCTTCACCGAGGATTTTGTAGCCTGGCCCTGGCCACTTCAAGGTGAACAAGTCGTCGGCGTCGACGAGATCTGCGGTCGCGTCTGCGGTGGAGGTCGGCGTGACTTTCGCCGCGATGTCTCGCTGCTGCGCCGCCAGCTCCTCGGTTTGCTGCTCGATGCGCCGAAAGCCGAAGAACGCGACCAGGGCGAGACCGCTCGCCAGCGTCACGGCCAGGATCACGCTCAGCAGTGGGCCGCGGCTCGGCTTGGCGGGTTCATCGAGCGCAAGTAGCAACGTGCAGAGCTCGGCTCAAGGGTGCCGGCCGATTGGCAAGTGGACCGTACCCGCGCAAGAAAATGGAATCATGCGACGACACCACGCTGGCACGGAGTCACGCAGTCAGCCGTTACATCCCGCTCGCCACGAGCTCGTCGTGGGCCGGAACGACGAACAGCGAAGGGCTCGCCTTGACCTCGTCGGCTGGGGTTGGCGCCGGCGGGGTAGTTTCTTGCGGAGCCGCCTTGATGGCCATGATCGGCGCCTTTGAACCGCTACGAGGGCGGCCGCGCGGCGTCAGCGCGGGCTTCACCGCGGGCGCGCCGCTGAACTTTGCGCCGCCGAGGTACTGGCTGGTCGCGGGCAGCGCGATCGCGTCGAGCGCGTTCTTCAGCGCGGCGTCGCCCTCGGCGAACACACGCGCATAGGCGAGCGCGCGCTGCGCTTTCACCATCAGTGCCGCCTCTGTGCTGATCACCAGTGACTCGGCAGAGGTCACCGATGACTCGGCCGCGGAGAGCGTCGCTCGCGCTGCGGCGACGGCAGTGCGCGCGACAGCCAGCACGCCTACCGCCACCCCTGCCTCTTCTGCGAGGGCCGCCAGCGCAGCGCCGTCGACGTCGGGGAACCGAACCTCTGACAGCGGACCGTCGAACAGCTGGAGCAACGAGGAGACGCCGGACGGCAGCGGGACCGATGTGTCTTTCACCATGCGCCCAGGATACTGTGCATGGGTTCAGTGTCAAGTTGCGAGGCGGCTATCGTCGCGCGGCGACCATGGCTTCGAGCCGCCGCATCGCGCGGCTGCACACTTCGTCGCTGGGCCCGAAGCTGAAGCGCACGTGACGCGCGAAACGAGAGGCGCGACCGGCGCGGCGCTTGCCTGGGTTCACGTCGAAGAATTGACCCGGCACGGTGATCACCTTGTGCTCGAGCGCCGCGCGGAAGAACGCCATGCCGTCGTTGAGGCCCTCGGGCAGGTTCGCCACCGAGCCCCACACGTAGAAGGTGCCCTCTGGGATGGCGTCGACGCTGACGCCCATACGACGCAGACCCTCGAGCATGGTCTGTCGCTTCTTGGCGAAGGCGCGCTGGATGGCGGCTGTCTCTTGCTCCGCGTGCTCGAGTGAGAGCAGCGGAATGGCAGCGCGCTGCATCGGCTTGGAGCCGCCACCATCGAGGAAGCTGCCGGCGCTAGCCACCGCGTCGATCACGTCGCGCGGGCCGACTGTCCAGGTCACGCGCCAGCCGGGATAACGCCAGTTCTTGGTGAGCCCGTCGAAGATGACGATCGGGTCTTCGTCGACGTTCTCGACGTAACGCGCAGCGCTCTCCATCGGAGAAGTGCCGGGCAAGCCGTACACGTAGTGAGAGTAGAACTCGTCGAACAAGAGCGTGCAGTCGAGCTCGCGCGCGACGTTGACCCATGCCCCGAGCTCTTCACCACGGATGTGTTTGCCGGTGGGGTTACATGGGTTCGACGCGAGGATGGCGCCCAGACCGCGGCCCAGGATTTCGCGCCTCAAATCACGGACGGAGAAGTCGTATTGCCGCTCGCCTTCGAGCAAGATCGGGATCGGCGAGAATAGGCGGAACACGTCGAGCAGCTCTTCGTAGGCCGTGTAGTCCGGCAAGAAGTGTCCGAGGTTGATCTGCCCGAGGGACGCGGCGGCGCGCGTGAGAGCGGTGCGGCCACCGCCACTGATCGCAACGTTCTCCACTGTGTATTGCGACTTCATGCCGCGCCGATACGCCTTGTTGTAGAGCTCGGCGACAGCGACGCGCAGCTCGAGCAGGCCGGCGACCGGAGCGTACTCTTGGTCACCCACGCTGATCGCCACCGCCTCGCAGCGAGGTGGCGAGCCGGGCAGGGGACCGGTCTCGGGCATGCCCTGGCCGAGATTGCACCAGTCGTCTTCGCCCGGGTCGGTCTTGTATGCGTAGCCGAGGCGCGCAGCCTCACCCATGACGTAGATGACGCCGGTTCGAGGAACGCGGCGAAACGCCCCGTTCGACGCTTGCGGTTGCGCTTCGTTGGTGTCCGAGGTGAACGCCGGTCGCGGCGGAATGGAGCCGGTCATGTGCGCGAGGCGGCGTTGGGGTCGCCCTTCGTGGGCGTGTGCATCGGCGAGATCGCGTCGGCGGCGCTGCCCTTCGCGATCGAGTCGGCCCAGCGCCAGAGCACGACGGCGGCGCTGACCATGACGCCGCCCATGATCACCGTCGACCAATCTTGACGAGCTGCGCCCATGCCGCCAAACACGAGACCGGTGGAGGCGGAGACGATCGCGCCGAGGCGCTGACCGCTCAAGAGCTGCGCTTCGATCCACAACGATTGGTGCATGAGCCGCGGGTAACGACGGTTCATGGCTTTGTTCGCCGCCGTCAGTTTCGCAATGGCTTTGTCCTTGGCGTTGAGCTCACGCGGAGCGAACGCAAGCAGCAGGAAGAAGAGCAAGATGAGCGAGGCGAGCGTGAGGTAGTCGTACTTGTCGTCGTTGAAGGTGAGCGCACGCCAGCCGAGCTGGCTCACTGCGCAGAACGCGAAGATATACACCTCGAGGTCGCGGCGCACGCGCGTGAGCGTGCCCGACAGCAACATGAACGAGTAGTAGTAACAAGTCAGCTGGCTCAAGAGGATGATCCAGATGCCGCCCAGCGTCTGGGCGACCCACATGCTTTTCACCCGGCGAAGCACCATCGCGAATGCGAAGACGGTGCTGGCGAACAGCGTGTACGCGACCGGTTTGTAGTCGATGTAGCGCTGCACGCGCATGTTCTTCCAGGTCGCGAAGGGGTCGGTACGAGCAGGCTCTTTTGCGTAGCGCATGCGGCCGGACGACTTGTCCATCCCGAGGTCGTGACCGATCAGCACGCGCAGACCCATGTGATTGGTGAGCGGCGTCTGGTCGTGCACCTTCAGCGTGTGATGAAAGAACTTTTGGTACGAGTCTTTGCCGACCACCGCGAGGCTCGTGCCGATGAGCAGCGCCGCTGCCAGCGTGCCGCCAGCGAGCATGCGCACGTGGTCCGGGTGCATCTTTCTGTGTTTGGCGATGTACCAACCCGCCACCACCAGCCAGCCGAGCACAGCGAGGCCAGGGAACACCCGCAATAAGCCCGCGTACACGAGCGATGCCGCAGCGAGGCCGAAGTACTTCTTCCGCACGAGGCACGCGGCCATCACGTAGAAGAACAGCCAGTCCTGTCTGAGTAGCGCGCCGCCTGTCCAATAGAAGGGCGCCGACGACTGCGTGCCGAAGAAGATCGCGGCGACGGCGAACACGCGCCAGCCGAACGCCCAATACAAGGCCGCGAAGGCGCCGAGTACGTAGAAGACGTCGATCAGCGCCAGTGCTTGCAGGTAGTAAATGCCACCCGATGTGATGCCACCGAAATCGAAAAGGCGGGCACCTGCGTCGCGAAAGTTGCCCAGCCAATAGCCGGCAACCGTCCACACGGGTGGAGGGTTGTAGCCATGGTCCTGTTGCATGTCGGTCCAGTACTTGTCGACATAACAAGACGTGGAGAAGAAGGTGACGTCTTTCTTGTACTGCTCCCAACGTGCGGGCGTGAAGCGGTCGACACACTGCGCCGGGTTGGCCAGCAGCTCGTCGACCTTCATCAGCAGGTTGTCGCCGCTCAGGTTGCGGATCTTCTTGTCGGTCTTGCGGACCTCGGCGCGCAGATTGTACGGGCGCAGTGTGCCCGTATCGTCGACGTCGACCGACACGGTGCCGATCTCGTCTTGCGCGATGGCCGTGCACTTGTAGAGACCGTCGTAACCAATCTCGGGGAAGTACTTGGCTCCCATGTAGTAGTGGTACTGGTCCCACCGGTGGTAGTACTTCGGGTAGCCGAACTTGAAGGTGTTGAAGTAGAGCAAGATGCCGGTGATGCCGAGCGCCACACCCACGAGCTTCTTCCATCGTTCGCTGATGGGCCTGCGCTGACCGATGCGCCGGATCTCGTAGAACACCAGCAGCACGGCACAGATCGCCAGCGTGCCCTTGATGATGTCGACAGCGCGAGCGTGCGGCGAATCCGATTGGATCTGCGGCAAGATCTCGCCGAGCTTGCCGCCGAACATCGCGAGCGCGACGATCGTTGCGAACAAGCCGACGTACGTGGCCAGCGCTTTCACGCGGCCGTGCAGCCGCAGCGCAGGCAGGCGGGCCGCATAAGTGAAGATCGCCGCGACGAGCAGAGCGATCGCGTACGGAAGTAAGCTCTTGAAGTTGATATTGCCCATGTGAGGACGGGCGCACCTTAGCAAAAGTCGGGCGAGGCCGAAGCCCAATCGAGACCGAGCCGGGCACGTTGTCAGCTGGCGATCACGTTGCGCGTCGTGCGGCGTCTGTTACCGTCTAGTTATGTCTCGCGGAGGGAACCTTTCCGGGGTTGGTCCTGCCGAAGAGCACTTCGGCCCCGTGAGTAAGTTGGGTGGCTGTCTTGGGCTCCGTGTCCCTGCTGGTAATGCTGGCTTCGCAAGGAATTGCTACGCCGGTTCAGGGCCCGTGCGCGCGAGCGTTCACCCAAACAAGGAACACCAATTCGAGGCGGAGCGCACGTGTCGGCGCTGACAAGTGTCAGATCTGGCCCGTTCCCATCCGACCCCGAGGTGCCGGCCCAGCCGGAGGAGGAGATCACATGAGTCAACACCATGGTTCCTGCGCGGAGGTCGTCTCCACGTAGGACTGCTGCCTCCGCAGATCCGAGGGTAACCCCGGATCCCCAGCAGAGCCCGACGGGCCGGTGCGCTCCCTAGACAGCGCTCCGGCCCGTTACCTATTTGAGCCTCTACTGGGAGACTTCTTCGTCGTCTTCGGGCGCTTCTTTGGCGGTGCCTTCGAGGTCGTACTTCGCCGTGCAAGGCAGGGCGGCTGCGAGGCGCTCCTCGCCCACGAGCAAATCCGAGCAATCGGAGCCTTCGGTCGCTTCGAACGTGAAGGTCATCGAGCCTTCGAATGTGCTGCCGAGCGCGTCGCTTTCGCTGTCTCGCTCTGGCAGCTTGCCCTGCACCAGATCCGTTCGTTTGACCGAACACGCCGGCAGGTAGCTGTTCTCGCTGCCTTCGCGCATGTCGACGATGAACGAGCTCGAGATGGTGAAGCTCTCCCCGTCGTCGGCGAGGGTGCCGTCGCTCGGGCCGTTGCCGACATCCCATGAAACGCCCTTTCCGTCGTCGGTTTCCTTGAGCACGACTTCGAATGTCCAGGTCGCACCCAGCGCGAGGCTGCCCGCGCCGCAGGTCGACGAAGCTTGGTCGCTGCTCACTTCGTAGGTGCCTGGGGCCACCGTTTCGTCACCGCCGTCGTCGGTCGGCTCGCCGCTGCCCATCGTCAGGCAGCCTGGGATGACCACCGCCAGGGCGCCCCAAGAGAGCGGGCGGCGGGCTTGTCGGAGAAAGGCGACGGTGCGGCAGAGGGTCGAAGAGGCCACGGAAGAACTCCTTGCGAAGCAGAACAAAGCAGCTGCGTCGGTACCAAATCGCCCTGAAAGCAGGCAACTTTTCCGGTTTTCGCCTGCCTGGGCCACGTGTACGTGATCTCGATGAGCACCATCGAGTCGCAGTCGCAGGCGGTTGGCGCTGGGGTGCTGGTTCACGGCGGCGCGGGGCACGTGCCAGTCGAGCGGCGCGCGGCCCACGCGGCGGGTTGCCTCGAGGCGGCGCGCGCTGGCTACGCCGTGATCGCGCGGGCCGGCAGCGCGCTCGACGCGGTGCAAGCTGCTGCCCGCGTGCTCGAAGACTTGCCGCAGTTCAACGCCGGCACCGGCGCCGCCTTGAACGAGCTCGGTGAGGTCCAGCATGACGCGGCGATCATGTGTGGCAGAACCTTGGCCACCGGCGCAGTCGCGTCGCTGCCCGGCTTCAAGAACCCGATCGACGTCGCGCGCGCCGTGCTCGACGACGGTCGGCACGTGCTGTTGGTCGCCGACGGCGCACGGCTTCTCGCCGAACGAGCCGGCATCAAGTCGGTCGACCCGGCCTCGTTGATCACGGAAGCAGCGCGGGTCGCGCTCGGCAGACCGAGCGGCAGCGGCTGGGCGGGCGGCACCATCGGCGCCGTCGCGCGCGATCGTGAGGGCCATATCGCTGCCGCGACCAGCACTGGCGGCACCATCGGAAAGCTTATCGGTCGCGTCGGCGATTCACCGATCATCGGCGCCGGCACGCTGGCAGACGACACCTCGTGCGCGCTGAGCGCCACCGGTGATGGCGAAGGCATCCTGAAGATCGGCCTCGCGCGCGTGATCGCGATCGCGATCGAAGCAGGCGAGAGCCCAGAAGCCGCCGCGACGAAGTGGCTCACCAAGATGGAGGCGCGCACCGAAGCAACCGGCGGCGTGATCATCTTCTTGCCGAGCGGCACATGCGCCTGGGCGCGCAGCACCGAGACGATGAGCTGGGCGTACGCGTCCGAGCGGGGGGAAGCCTCGGGCGCTTAACGAGGCGAAAGAGAGCAGATATTTACCGCAGAGGGTGCAGAGCAAGAGACAGAGGGCGCAGAGATGAAGCAATTTAGGGTTCGGCTCTGGAGCTGGCGCGGGCGTCGAGACCGCGGAACGCTGAGCTCGCGTCAGCAGCGCAGGTGCGCCGCTGGAACCCAAAAACCTCTGCGAGCTCTGCGTTTTACCTCTGCGCCTCTGCGGTAAATATCTGTCTCCCCTCTCCAGCACCTCTGGGTTCGAAACGAAAACGGCGCCGCTCTTTCGAGCAGCGCCGCATTCAATCAGGTGGCTACGAGATCAGCCGCCAGCTTTGCCGCCGCCGCCGGCGCTGCCGGAAGCTGAGCCGCTGACCTTGACGCTGACATCGACGCTGACGCCGATACCGAGCGAAGCGCCGACGAGCGCCTCGGCTGCGAAGGCTGCGCAGGTGGCTGCCTTGACGCCGGCCTTGGCGATTGCGTCGACCGAGCCCTTGACCGTCTCGCCCAGCTGGATGCCGGCCTTGACGACTGCTTTGCCCTTGGCCATGCCGATTTCGGCGATCTTCGGCAGTGCCTTCTTCAGACCGGCGACCACCTCGGTGACCTCCGCGCTGGACTTGCCGTTGACCATGACAGTGAGGCCCGGGGGGTCGCACTTCAGGCTGGCAGACGCCTTGGCGGCGCACTGCGACTGGCACTCGATGCTGACCTTCGGGGGCTTGAAGTCACCCGTGCAGCTCGGCGCCTTGAGGGCGACGTCACAGCCGCCGCTGCACTTGCCCTTGCAGCTGCCGCTGGCCTTCATCTCGCACTTCACGTCGCACTTGCCCTCGCAGCTGCCGCCGCAGGAGCCCTCGGCCTTGGCATCGCAACCGCCGTCGCAGGTGCCCGCGCAAGCGGCGCCCTTCGACTCTTTGCCGTCGCACTTGCCGTTGCACTTGCCACCGCACTTGCCGGAGAACTTCACGTCGCACTTGCCGGAGCAGCTGCCGCCGCAGGTGCCTTTGCACTCTGCGCCTGCATCGACCTGGCAGCTGCCTTCACATTTGCCGCTGCACTCGCCGCTGAGCTCGCCGCCCTGGCAGGAGGCCTTGAACTCGCCGGGGGAAACCGGCGAGCCACATTCAGCGAAACAGGCCGTCATCGCGTCGATGTCGGCGTAGCACTTGGGCCCGGTGAGGGTGACGGAGATCTGAGCCGACGCATTGGCCTTCATGAAGGCGTCGAGCTTGACTGCAACGGCGCCGCAGACCTTCTTGGCGCCTTCGCCGTCCTTGGGCTCGGCCTTGAGCTCTGCCTCGGGCATCTTGAGGGCTTTGCCGAGCTCGCCGCAGGACTCGATCAGGCCGACCTCGACCTCGGTGACCAGCTTGTCGAACTTGGAGGCTGCGCTGAGCAGGCCCTTCATTTTGGCGTCGACCTTGAGGTTTGCGAAGTCGCCGGATTCGAACTCGGGGCAGCCAGAGGCCGCGTCCGCGAGCGAGCTCGGATCCTTCATTACGCCTTCGACCAAACCGCAGTTCGTGAGCATCGGCGACGCCACGACGAGCAACGCGGCCGGAACTGCCGCCATCTTCCAACGACTCACCTTCATCACGAACCTCCAGAGAATTTGAGCCAAGCAATGCTTTTATTGCGGGGCTGTTTGATTGCCCTCGGGACAAACCGAGGGACGAACGTTACAAACTTGCTTCGGCCCCCGCGCGAAATGACGGGGCGGGGCCGTTATGCTCGGAAGCGGAACCGAATCTTCCCCCCCAGCCGGCGCAGCTCTCAGTAGCCGGCGCAGCTCTTAGTAGCCGGCGCAGCTTTTAGTCGGTGTCGGGGGCGCCTGTAAAGAGACGGCTGAGAGACGCCTGGTCGGTTGATTCCGGCTCAGCGATTGCCCCCGGGGTTTATCGCGTGTTTCACGCCGGTGCAGGACGGCGAGAAAATTCCATGCTTGCGGTAGCGAGCTATTGGCGACGGCCTCGTCGGGACGGTGGCGGCGCGCTCGAGGGAGGGGGCTGGCTGCCGCCCCCGGCGAACGGAAGCGCCAGCTGCGCGAGCGGTCGCTCCAGCGGATCGACCTTGCCCCGCTCGTCGAACAGCCTCTGCTCGCGATCGATGTCCGCCTGAATCAGATCGATGTTGTCGTAGGCGAAGGACAGCGCGTCCAAGATCTTTCCTGGCCCCAGGTTGGGGTAGCGCCGCATCAGGGTCTCGACTGCCGTGCCGCCGCGATGCCACGCCCACAAACGTCGCACGGGCACCTTCGAGCCGGCGACATGCGGGCTGCCAGACAGGATGCTGACGTCGGTGCGGATGTGGGGGTGGGGGACGAGCACCCGGGGCAACTGCGTGAGCGACATCGCGGCTTCTATACCGCGAGGACAGCGGGAGCTCTACTTTGGTACCTTGCGGGGCGTGCCCCTGACCACGTTCTCGTTTGCTTCTCGACCCTTGCTGCTCGACACCACAGGCCGAAGCCCGCTCTGAAGAACGCGCACGATGAGCTCGCTACCGAGCGGTCGCCCGACCAAAGCCGCCACCTACGACAAGCGTCCTCGGCGCTCGCATCGCCGCACACGCTGGGCTCGCCTGCGCGCGCGCATGCGGCTCTCGCGCACGGGGTGGGCTGCGTTCGGCTTCTCGCTCTTCGCGCTGCTCGGCTTCGCGCTGGCGATCACGCTGGTGGTCTTCTCTCGCCGCAAGGGCCCGGGCGAAGGCCAGCATTTTGTTTTGGACGTACCCGCAGGGCTCACGCCGCGGGAGACGGCGCATTTGCTCGCCGAGGAAGGCGTGGTGGAGAGCGAGCAGCTGATGGCGTTTTACCTGGGGCTCAGCGCGCCGGGGGAGATCGCGCCGGGCGCGCACATCTTGCTCGGCGGCTCGACGCCCAGCGAGATCGCCGACGTGCTCACGAGAAACCCTGCCCGCAAAGGAGTGAAGGTCGTCATCCCGGAGGGCTTCAATCGCTTCGCCATCGCCGACAGGCTCGAGTCGCTGGGCGTGGTTTCGCGGCAGAGCTTCCTCGCGGCGAGCGCTGATCCGCTCCTGCTCGAAGAGCTGGAGGTGCCTTCACCTCCAGGCCGGGGGCCTGCCAGTGCCGAGGGCTTTCTGTTTCCAGCGACCTACGAGCTGAAGCTGGACACGCCTGCCAAAGAGGTCGTGACTCGTTTGGTGCGCGAGGCCAATCAGCGCTGGAAGCGAGTCGCGTCCGACAACGGAGCGGCAATCGACAAGCTCGCGGAGCGCTTCGGCTGGGGACCGGCGGAGATCATCACCTTCGCATCGATGATCGAGAAAGAGGCTGGCGTCGACGACGAAAGGCCAGTGATCGCCAGCGTGTTCTACAATCGGCTCACGTCTGCCGACTTCAACCCCAAGCTGTTTCAGTCGGATCCGACCAGCGCATACGGCTGCCTCGAGGCACCCGACGAAGCGCCCAGCTGTGCAGGCTTCAGCGGCAAGATCACCGGCGCGATGAACCGTGATCGCAGAAATCGTTACAGCACCTACGTGAACGAAGGGCTGCCACCGGGCCCGATCGCAAACCCGGGTGAACGCTCGGTTGCAGCGGCGCTCGCGCCCGCGAACACACGCTTCTTCTACTTCGTGGCGAGCGGCAATGGTCGGCACACGTTCAGCGAGACCCTGGCGGACCACAACCGGGCCATGAAAAAATGAGTGGGCAGCCAGCGGGGCCGATTCTCCCGGCGACGTTGCCGCTCTTCGCAGCGGCTGCCTTCGCCTGGCTGATGTGCGCGCTCGCGCCACGTGTGTCGGTTCCGGACGCGCTGATCGACCCGCTGGCTGTGCTGCTCGCTGTCGTACCCGCGCTGTTCGCACTTGCCAGCGCACACCGCTACGAACTGTCCGTTCTCCGTTCGCTCGGCGTGCTCGCCTTCGGCGTGTTGCTGCTGACAGGCCTCTTCGTGGTGGGGCTCACGCGCGAGCTCTGCGCATTGCAGGTGCTGGGGCTGCTCTCGGTCGGTCGCGGTGCAGGAGGCCTGATCGGCGATCGCGTCGCCCACCCGGGTCACGTGTTGCCGGCGTGTGTGGTCGCAGCCACGGCCGACGTGCTTTCGGTGCTGAGCCCGGAGGGTGTATCGGCGGCGATCGTGAAGAGCGATCGCGCGCTCTCGGTAGCCGCGCTGGCAGCGCCGGTGTTCGGTTCGTCGGCGATCACGTTCGTGCTGGGCGCCGGCGATCTGGTGATGATGGGCCTCGTGCTCAGCGTCGCGCGTCGCTTCGACGTGGCGCGTACGCGGGTCGTGCTCGCGCTCGCGCTGGGGCTGACCGCGGCATTCGCGCTGTCGGCTCTGTTGGAAAGGCCGATTCCAGCGCTGGTCACGATCGGCGTGGCAGTGGTCGTGCTGGTGCCGCGTTTCGCACGCGTCGAGCGCCGGGACCGCTCAGCGGCTGTCGTTGCGTCGACGATTTGTGCGGGCTTGGTGAGTGTCGCGCTGTGGCGCGCGCTACGCGGGTAGCGCTACTTCATGCGCGTGTGGTCGTTCAGGTTGCCAGTCATGCTCGTCTCGAGGATCGACCGCAGGTGCTCGACGTCGGCCTTGTGCGCGGGGTCGCTCGACAGATCTCGCTGTTCGCCGGGGTCGCTTCTCGTGTCGAACAAGGACAGCACTTGAGCGTTCACGTCCTCGATCAAGGTAAAATTCTCGGTTCGCACGGCGCGCCGGAAAAAGGTGCCATGTTTGTCGGTGACGCTCGCCGCGTTGCAGAAGATCGGCCGATTCTTGTCCACCGAGTCGGGACGCAGCGCCGGCAGCAGCAAGCTTTGGCCGGTCAGATCGTCGGTGTCGTCGCGGGCGCCCAAAAGCTCGAGGATGGTCGGCACGATATCGATGAGCGCCACGCGGGTGTCGATGCGCTGCGGCGGGATGCCGGGCACGCGCATCAGTAGCGGCACGTGAACGACTTCGTTGAAGCAGGTCTTCGCGTGTTGTGTTCCGCCATGTTCGCCGAACTCTTCACCGTGGTCAGCGGTGACGATGATGATGGTGTTGTTCCACAAGCTCGGCCGCGCGCGAACGAGCTCGGTCAGCGCATGCAGCTGCTGATCCATGAAGTTGAGCTCGGTGTCGTAGTCGCCTATGTCGCCCTTCTCGAACTTGGAGCTGTCGACGTCGCGATGGCGCGTGTAGGGCGCGTGTTGATCCGGGTAATACGCCACGAAGAAGAACGGGCGCGCGTCGCTCTGTCCGATGAAGTCCGCGGCTCTTGCCGTCGTCAGCAGGTTGCGGCGCGGCCGATTGTTGTCTGTCTTGTGGTCCGGCTCGCAGCTGAGCAAAGAGTCGAAGCCTCGTTGCATGCGCGTGAAGCTCTGCTTGGTGTAGTTGTCGACGACGAGTCCGGTTCGGTATTTCTGGTCTTTCAGTCGCTCGGCGAGCGACGGCGGCTGATCAGGCAACTGAGGAAACAGCTTGTCGGTGTTCCAAACCGCGACCCCGGGATCGAGCCCGCTCAACATGCTCGGGATCGACAGATGCGTGGCTGTCGCTTGCGAATAGGCGCGCGTGAAGAGCAGCGATTCTTTCGCCAGCCTGGCCATGTACGGCATCGTCGGCCTGTCGTAGCCGAGCGCGGAGACGTGATCGGCCCGCACCGTTTCCATCACGATCCAGAGCACGTTGTAGGGCTTCACTTGCTTCGGAGGCAGCGCATCGGAGAACGTCGGGTGCTCGCCGAGCGCACCCCAGCTGACGACGTTGTCGCTGCCGTTGCAGTCCTCGTCGACACCGTTGCCGGGCACCTCCGATCGGAGCGGCGAGCGACTCTCGTCGAAAGGCGCGCAGTCACGCCCACCGAACAAGGACGAGACTCCGTCGCGATCGAAGTCGGTGACGAAACGCGACGTGCGTGCACCGAGCGAGACGCTGGGGCTCTTCTCTGCCGCGAGCAGCAGCGCCGCTCGCGAGGCAGGCAGCGCCGCCGCGACACCGATGGCGACCAGCGTGAGCACGCCGAGCACGGCGTTGACCGGGCGCGCAGCCCGCGCGGGAACGAGCGCGAGCACGAGGGCGACCTGGATGCCGAGCGCCACGACCATCATCACCGTGAGCAGGTCGCGCACCGGACCGAGTAGCGCCGCGTAGCGCGCGATGACCGGGTAGATGCCAGCGAACACAGGCAGCGTGACGAAAAACAGCGCGAAGGCCCAGGTCGGCAAGGGAAGGCGGCGTCGCCGGTCGAGCGCGCGCAGGGCAGTGGCGAACAGCCCGCCGAGCAGCGGAACCGCCACCAGCGCGCTCACGAGCATGCCTCCGACCATGATCACGGCGAGCTGTCGCCCGAGCTCGAGCTCTTGCAGCGCGAACAGCTGCGCCAGCACGAGCGTCGATGCCAGCGTGCCGGCGGCCACAATCAAGAGCGCCGCCAGGCCCATCCCGAACAGCTTGGTGCGGCGCTCACGAGCGCCCTCGTCTGCTCGGCCGGCTCGCTCGCGGACCCGCTGCTCGAGCCTCGCGAAGGCCGGCACGCGCCGAATGGCGAGACGCGCGAGCCACGCGAGCACACCGATCGAAAGTGTGAAAACGGACGCCAGCGCGGCGCTGAGCAAGGCGAGCGGCACGCGCGGCTGGTTGCTCTTCAGCACGGCGCCCTCGAGCGCGCCATACAGCCAGCCAGCGATGACGAAGGCGAACACGAGGTGCACTTCGCGGCGTGCGGGCGGCTTGCTTGGCAGTAGGGGTGGCTGGCTCGGCGGCTCGCTCGGCGGCTTGCTCGGCGGCTTGCTCGGCGGTGTGGGCGGCTCGCTCGGCGGCGCGGGTGGCTTGCTCGACGGGCCTTCTTCGCTGGTCTCGGGGCCTGGGACGCAGGCTTCGGATGCGCTCTGCATGAAGGAAGGCTCGCAATTTAGGACAGCGTCACCCAATTGTCACCAGGCGAGCCAGGCGCAAGCTCTGTTGCTTCAGCGTCGAGCAGATCGAGCCGCCCCCGCCAGTGGCCCGGTCGAGCGCGCTGCTGCTGGCCGCTGAGGCCGGGCGCTTCGACGTCGTGGCCAGGCTCGGCCGACGAGCTCCAGGCGGGCGCGTTGCTGTCGCGGTCAAGGTGGTCCCCGGGACCGAAGGCGCTGACCAGAGTAGACTGGGGTAGCCATGGCGGAAGACCTGACGCTCGAGGTGCTGACGCAGATCCGGGACGAGCTCCGGGAGGTTCGCGACGAGACGCGTGCGAACGGCGTGCGGCTCGATCGCGTGGTGCATGAACAGATCCGACATGCCACCGCGATTGTCGGACTCGAGGGCCGCATGGGCGAGCTTGCGGAAGGCCAGCGCGCCATCATCGGCGAGCTGCAGACCCTCAACCGTCGCGTCGACGACGTGCTGACCGGGCCGGTGGGCTCGACCGTGCGGGAGACGGCGGTGCGCGTGGATGCACTCGAGGCGCGCATGGACGCAGTGGAGCGAGCGCAGCGCTAGAGTCGGAGGGCGACGCCCGCGTGGCGTATTGGAATCGCTCGACCAGAGCTCCGTGCCTTTCTTGATTCAACTTCCGGTTGAATTTGCTAGGACCTCGACGGTGAGCTTGGACCCTGTGCGTTGTCCAGATTGTCTTGCGTCGCTGAAGCGGTCGCACGCGCTCGCCGTGTGCGAAGGTTGCGGCGCAACTTATCGCGAGAACGCCGGGGTGCTCGATCTGATCGGCTCGAAAAGCGAGCTGAATGCCTCCGAGGTGGAGGTACAAGATCGAGTCAGCGCCTTTTACGAAGACGCCCGCTACGAGAAGGCAGCCTCGCGCAAGTATCACGATCACACACTCGACGTGCTGACCCGCTTGGCACCGCCGAGCGGCACGGTGCTCGATGACGGTTGCGGCAACGGCATCTTGTTCGAATACGTGCGTCAGCGCGGCCTCGTTGTCGACAGCTTGTACGGCATCGATCTCAGCATCGGGATGCTGAAGTACGCCAAAAAGCGGCACGAATCGGTGCGCGGCGCCAATGGCGAGGTGCTCCGCGCCGACGCGCAGCGGCTGCCGTTTGCCGACGCGACCTTCGACGTCGTCTACGCGCGCAGCCTGCTGCACCACCTGCCCGATCCGGCAGGCGGCGCGCGCGAGATGGCACGCGTCCTCAAGCCGGGCGGCACGCTGGTCGCGCTAGACCCCAACCGCACATTTCTGTCTGCGTTGCCTCGGCTACTCGCTCGCCAAGGCGAGCACTTCGACGACGACCACAAGAACTTCGCCCTCAGCGAGCTCGTCGGTTTGCTCGGGCCAGATCTGTCGCTCGAGCACATCGAGTTCATGGGCTACCTCGCGTACCCGTTGCTGGGCTTTCCGGACTTGCTCGACTTCGGCCGCGTTCTACCGCTCGACGCGCTGGCGCCCGCCCTCTTGCGGATCGACGAGCTGCTCGCTCGCGTTCCCGTCGTCAAGCGCCTCGCTTGGGGCGTCGCGCTCGTGGCGAAGCGGCGCTGACGGCTCGGGCAACGCCGTAACCCGCGCGGGTGACGCCGCTGACCGATCGGATTGGGCCAGCGCCGACGCCTCGGTCAGCTCTTGTGCGTCCGCGAACTCCTCGGCCCTGAGGCCGGAAGCAAGCTGACTGAGGCGAAGCTGACTGATTTGATCGGCGACCAAGCCCAGCATGCATGCCAGCATGCCCGCGAGCGCGACCATCATGCCCGCGACGGGCACACCGCGCCCCTCGAGCACCGCGCGCACCGCCCCGTAGGTCACGCCCGCCAAGAACGCCACCAGGCCGGGCAGGAAGAAGATGCGCAGCGGGGCGAAGAGCATCACGAAGCGCAGCACCAACACCATCGTCGCGAAGCCATCTCGGATCTTCACTTTGCTGCTGCCGATGCGCCGGTTCACGTCGATGTCGTGGAAGGCGACACGGTAGCCTTGCTCGATCAACACCATGGTGCTGGTCATGCTGGCGCTGAAGGCGTCGGGCAAGATCGCCAGGTAACGGCGAATGACCGCGTGCTTGAACACGCGTAGCCCGCAGTTCAGATCTTTGCCCAGATCGACTCCGAGCGAACGGGCGAGCATCCGAATCGCGAGCTTGCCGGTGCTACGCACCGCCGACACGCTCGGGCCGATGCGCCTACCGATCACCGCGGCATGATTGTCTTCGCTGATGCGCTTGGCCATCGCCACCAGATCGTCCACGCGGTGCTCGTTGTCGGCGTCGAACCAGGCGACGTGGCGTCGGGAAGCGAGCCTCATCCCCGTCTTCAGCGCTGCGCCGTAGCCCCGATTGTATGCATGAGAAACGACGCGAACGCCTGGCACAGCCAACGCCCGAGTCAGGGTCTGGTCGCGACTGCCATCGTCGACCACGATCACTTCGGCGCGCGGCAGCCTCTCGCGAAGGCCTTCGAGGGTGGGCTGGATGCCGTTTTCTTCGTTGTAGGCCGGGATCACCACCGAGAGCTGATCTTGCCAGTCGCCGATGGCTTCTCGTGTTTTCACGAAGGCACCGACGGCGCGGGCACTGCATCGTCGAGCGTGTCGATGCGACGGTGCGTTCGGGCGACTGCCCACAGCAGCAGCACCAGGCCGAGACATACGAGCCCCAGGGCGAGCAGCGTGAAGTCGCCGAGGTGCGACGCCTTGCCTCGCGAGAGCGCATTGGCGATCGCAAAATCTTTGATCCCCTGTTTGCGAAAAATCGCGTGCGCGTAGGTCTCGGTGATGACCAACGTGCTGACCACGAAGCTCGCCAGGCTCCATTGCATGAGCGCGGGTGACCGCACCGACGCCATGCCGATCGCGAGCACGAGCGCAGGCACCCAAATCACGGCCAGTGAATAGCGGGCGTTCATGCTGCCGCCTTTCGAGTGGTACATGAACATGGCCAGCATCAGGCACCCGAACGCGACCCAACCGAGCGTCACGCCAGTCAACATCTTGCGCGAGAAGATTTCTCCGATTCGCTTGCGCGCGAGCCACACGTGCACCGCTGCTTTGACCGCGCCCAGCAGCGGGATTGCGCAGAGAGCGCTAGGCAGTCGCCGCAGCGCGCCCTGAAAATCGATGCCGCCTGCCAGCCTGACCCACAGATGCTGGAAGAACGTGGCCCAGGGCTTGAGCGAGGTGATGAGTGTGAACGTGGATGCGTTGGGCTTGCGCTTGAACAGCGGCAGAAAGGCGGTCGAGCCAGTCAAGTCGCCATACAGCCGGTAGTTGCGCAGATAGAACCAACCCGAGACGGCGACCACGGCGCCGAGCATTGCGGCGGCGACAGCCGAGGCGATCGCCAGCCTGCGGAGCCAGCCGCCGCGCAGATGCCAGATGAGGCCAATGAAGGCGAGCAAGAGCGCTGGGCCGACGACGATGCCGCCCGAGAGCTTGGAGAATGGCGCCAGCGACATCCAAAAGGCGGCGCTGATCACGCGCCACGGCGTAGGACCCAACATCAAGATACGCAGCGCCCCGTGGAACGCGGCATAGGCCGTAAACGCACCGAGGATGTCGTTGTTGACCAGCGCGGAGATGTTGATGAAGCCCGGCAGCATGCCGACGATCGTCATCATCGCGAGCGCGATCGCGTCGTGTCGTGGAAACAACAGGCGCCCGATACGCAGCACATAGACCAGACCAACCGCGCCGAGCAGCACGGTCATCGCGCGCGCGATGAAGATGCGACGGGCAAGCGCCTTCATGTTGGGTGTGTGGTCGAGGACGGTGCCGACGTACCAGTAGTAAAGCGGCGGATGCGTGGCTGCCGCCATGTTGCCGCCTTTTTTTTCGTGGAGCTTCTTGGCTGGCAGAGGGTCGGTGACCTTGGGCCACTCGCCGCCGTCCGCCAGCTCCACCGCGTAGGCGACGTGGCGTCGTTCGTCGCCTGACTGGTACGTCTTCATGACGCCCACGTGCAGCATGCCGAGTGTCAGGTAGATCAGCAGCACACCGAACGCACCGACATAGACGGGTGCTAGCCGCGGCCTTTGTCGCCACAGCTCGCTACGTCTGGCGAAGAGATCGCGTCGCGCCGCCCACGCTGAACGCAGCCTTGCGATGAAGGAGGGGTCGCTGTCCATGAAGGAAGGCGCGCAATTTATGCCAGCGCCCCAGACTTGTCACCTGGCTCGCGGAACGTGCTTCAGCCTCGCGGTACGCACAAGAAACAAGCGCGAATCGGCAATGGTGAGCCGGGCGCAAATTGTTCGTCGACGACCGAAAAATAGCGGCTGAGCAGCGCGCGCATCTCGCGCACGGTCCACACATGAAAGTGATAGTGGTCGCCGCCCCAGCCGATGCGGCGAAACGGCGGCAGCGCCGTTAGGCCCGACCTTTTGACCATGTCCTTCAAGCCATTGATCAAGTTGTCGTTGGGGAACGTGATCACGACGCGGCCCGTCGGCTTCACCAGGCGCTGGATGTTGCTGAGCACGTGATCGGGGTCGAGCACGTGCTCGAGCACCTCGGTGCAGACGATGCCGTCGAACGAGTGATCAGCCAGGCCGACCTCGCCGATGTCGCCCTTCAAGAGCTCGAAGTTGCAGCCCGCCAGATTCTTGCGGGCCTTCTCCAGCATTTCACCCGAGACGTCGACGCCAGTCAGGCTCGCTTCGCGAAACTGCGACAGCACGTGGCCGCCGCCGCAGCCGACCTCGAGGATCTTTTCCCCGTGTTTGGCGTTCATCATCGACTTGATGATGCCGAGTCGGCGCTGCTCGATGAAGCCGATCAGGAAGCCCGACTTGCCGTAGTAGGCGTTGATGTCGTGCTCGCGCGCAAAGTTGTCGTACAGGCTTTCGACTTCCTCTTTGGTCGAGGGGCGTTCCATCGCGAAACGCTAGCCGCGTTTCAAGCGCGGGGCTACTCCGGGATCAGCATCTCTCCGTCGTCGATCGGGTCGGCGCTCGGGGTCGAGGCGGGGGCTTCCGGTGCGACCTCTCCCGCGCGCTTTCTGGACCACAACTCTTCTTTGCCGCGTTTGCCGATCTTGGCGAAGTCTTCGAGTAACGCAGCCGCGACCGCTGGTTTGCAGCCGGGGTCGGTGACGGCGAATTGCGCACTTTCGAGCAGCGTCTCTGGGGCGTCCGACTTCTGTTTGGCCTTTCGGCGCGGGGGCTTCACCTGGACTTGTTTGTCTCGGACGTGCAGCGAGGCGAGGTCGTGGAGCCCACGCTCGTACAGCTTCGAACAACCAAAGTAGGCCACTTGATCGGCCGGGGTCTCATCCGGGCGCCCAGCCGGCAGCGCGTACAGCGTGAACTCGCCGAAGCGTTTCAGGCTGCTGGCCTCTTGCTCGACGTAGTCGAAGAAGCGCAGGTCGGCGCCGAGGCAGTCGAGACCGCGGCTCTTTTTTACGCGGCTGACGATGTGCGAAACGCCCAGGCTGCGGAGCTTGTCGTCCAGCGCTGCAGGCGAGGCGTAGAGCTCGTAGCGCATGCCGAACTGCCAACCTGCGATGTCCATCACGACAGGCCGCCAAACGCCGAGGCGCGGGTTGTTCTCGTGGATGAGAACGCGCGCGTCCGGCGGCAACTCCGGCGAAGCACCGATGTCGAACAGCACGCCCGAGACCTTCAAGCGCGCTTCGTACTTTTTCTTGTAGCCCATCACGATGAGCTCGCTCGAGACGTTGATGGGGGCCGCCTTGGTCATCGAGCTCGCTGGGATCAGGAACGCGTCGCCCCCCCAGATCATCTGGAAGCCGACCAACGCCGCCGCCGCCAACCTGCCGGGGATGCCTGCTTGCCATGCCAGCGCGATCGTCGCAGCCGTGACGGCTGCCATCCACGGCAAGATCGCCTGCAGATATCGATCTTGGTGGAACGTGTAAAACCAGACGAAGACGCCGAGGTGGGTGGCGATGGAGAGCGCCCAGACGCGCCGCGCGCCTTTGAGGAAGGGCAGCAAAAACAAGCTCAGCGTGAAGAGCGAGCCGAAGATCGGCACGTCACCATGGAAGTTCTTCCAGTCGTGCGGATCGAACGAGAACGTGAATGTCGCCTTTGCCGCTGCGATGAGCTTTTCGCTGGTCGGGCCTTGTGTGACCCACGCCTTGCCTTGCCAGTAGTTCCAGTCTTGGGCCAGGCGCTGTGCATCCGGTACCCAGCCCTTCGCCGGAAACACGTTGGCCAGATAGGGAAACAGCGGGTTACCGTAGAAAATCAGATTCTTCAGCCAGTGCGCAGAAGTGAGCACCAAGCCGGCAGCGAATGCAGCGCCGAGCCCGAACAGTGGCAGGCAGAGCTCGCGAATGACGACCCGCTGCTTTGCGCGGCGCTGCTGCACCAGGCGTTTGCCCAGGAGCCATGCGCCGCGCAACAGCAACGCGAGCACGGGGAAGGCGAGGATGTACATCGCCTGATACTTGGTGAGGATCGCGCCGGAGAGACACGCGCCGAGCAGCGCACAGCTCTTCACATCGAGCTCTCGATACGCGCGCCGGAACGCGAGGTAACTGGGGATCGCCCAGAACGCAGTGACGTGATCAGCGGCGGTCGAGAGGCCGGAGTCGTACACGAAGATGCCAGGAAACAAGAACATCGCCGCCCAGCTGAAGCTCGCGTCGCTCTTCGGTGCCAAGTAGCGAACCAAAGTCGGAATCGCTGCGATGGTGAACAAGAAGATGACGAACTCGAGATGGCCGGCGCCGACCATGCGTCCGAACATGTCGAGGCCAGGCAGGCAGAATACCCACGCGTAAAGCACGCTCGCCAAGTGCGGCAACGCGCCGGGAAGCCAGCCTTCCGGGAACGCGCGAATGGCGTGCTCCGTGGCGTACTGCTGCGCGATACCCAGGTGATAGAAGTGAGAGTCGAAGGCGACGTTGCGCGGCGACAGAATGCCGTAATAGATGAGTGACACGCCCAGAATGCCGAATGCGATCGCTGGCCACGCAAATGGCGAACGTGCGCGCACGCCGCGCGCGCGAGCGGCGCGCAGGTGACGGTAGACACGCTTGCCGTCACGCCACAGATCGCGCGCCCCCGCGGCGATCAACACGACAGGCAACGCGATCGCGAACCACGGGCGCAGAATGCCGAGCAAACCGCCGACGAAGACCAGGTAAAAGAAGGTCAGCACGCCCAACGCGAGGGTGAACGCCAGCCGCTCGCGAAGTGGCAACGCTGGCAGGCGCGCTCGTTTCAGCACGAGGTGCCCAGCGGAAAAACATGCCGCCGAGAACAACAAACAATAGGCCCACAGCTTGGCGTAAACCCAGAAGAGCCAATGTTTGACCGGGTAGTGATCGCCGACGACCCAGGCAAACAGGCCGACAGCGCCGGCGGCACCGAGCGTCAGCCCTACGCCGCGCAAGACGGTAGCGAGCTTGCCGCGCAAGAGCCCGGTGAAGGTGCGCTTCTCGTCAGTCACGGGGCGCGTGCTGCAAGGTCTTGATGCACTCGGCGGTCATCAGCGCGTTCCAGTATTTGCGATCGAAGCTCTGCTGCCCTTGCAGCCACATGTTGATGGGCGTCGGCAGGCCATGCTTCACCTTGCGCGACAGCACCAGACAGTCTTTCGGAAGCAGGCGGGCGGCGGCGGCTTTGACCAGCCACTTGCCGATGCCATCACGATAGCGCAGCGAGTCGTCGAGCGAGAAGGCGAACTCGACCAGGCGATAGTCCAAGAACGGATTGCGCCCTTCGACGCCGTGCGCCATCGTCATGCGATCCGCCATTTGCAGCAGCGGCTGCAAAAAGACGCGCGTCTCGACGTAACACATGTTGTCCAGCATCGAGCGCTTCTCGCTCCAGAGGTGCGCCAGGTGTCCTTTCAATAAGGCAGCGCCCGCGAGCCCAGAGCGCGACGCCATGCGACAGAAGCGATCGAGATCCGAGCCTTCATAGCGGCGCATCATGGCGAGGTAGCTCTTGATGCGCAGGTCGGTCACGTCGAACGACGGCAACATCAAGAACTCATTGCGTGCGTAGCCGCCGAAGAGCTCATCGGAGCCTTCACCGGAGAGGATCACTTTGTAGCCTGCCTCACGCACGCTCTTCGCCAGGCGGTACAGCGGGAAGACGCTGAACGAGCCGGTGGGGATCTCGAGGTGGTAGGCGAGCTTGGGCAGGTCTTCCAAAAATTCCTCTTTGGTCGGCCGCACGACGTGGAGCTTGATGCCCATGCGGTCCGCGAAGTCTTGCGCGTAGAGCTCCTCGTCGATGGTGTCTTTGAACTCGGCGAACTGGCAGGTGAACGCCTCTTTGATGCCGGCGAGCACGGCGACCAGTGTGGAGTCGATGCCGCCGGAGAGAAACATCGAGACCGGCACGTCTGCCCGCATGCGCAGCTTCACGCTGTCGCGCAGGATCTCGATGAAGCCTTCGATCGCTTCTTCATCGTTTTTCAGGCGGCCGCCGAAGCGGTGCGGAATGTCCCAGTAGCCGCGGCGATCGAGCGTGCCGCGCGCGGGGTCGTAAACGAGAAACTGGCCAGGCGGCAGCGAGAACACGTCTTTGTACAGGGTGTGCTCGTTGGGGCAGAACTCGAGCAAGTCGAACAGATCGTTGCCGATGAAGCTGAGCTCGGCGAACGCTTTCACTTCGCTGGCGAACTCGAACGCTTGGCCGACGCAGCGATAGAAGAACGGCTTTTTGCCGAGCCGGTCGCGCGCGCAGAAGAACTTGTCGCCGTCCCAGATGGCAATCGCGAACATGCCATTGAACTTGGGCAGGCAGCGCGGGCCCCACTCGAGGTAGGCCACCAGCGCGACCTCGGTGTCGGTCTTGGTGCGAAACGCCCAGCCGAGCGCCTCGAGCTCGGCGCGCAGCTCGACCCAGTTGTAGATCTCGCCGTTGAAGATGATGGTGGCTGTCTTGCCGCCGCCCTTTGGCAGGACCCGCACCGGCAGCTCGATGTCGTGACGATCGACGATGTTGAGCCGCACCTGCCCGAGCTTGACCTCCAGATCGGGCCCGGGGTGCTGCACGTCGAGATCGAGCTGATCAGGGCCGCGATGCGACAGGCGCCGCACGCTCGCCAGATCGAAGCGCGTATTGATGCCGCCCAGGATGCCGCACATGGCGGCGCCCTAGAGCTTTCGGGCGCGACAGCTGATGCCGGCCTCTTGCTCGTCCCAGGCGAGGATCTCCCAGCCTTTTTCGGCGGAGGGCGAGGGGGCGAACCAGGCTTTGAACTCTTCTGGCGTGTAGCGAAAGCAGTACACCGGGTGATACCAGTCGGCGTTGACGACGTTGTTGGTGAAGAAGTCGAACTCGTCGTTCCAGAAGCACTTCAAGACGTGCCAATGGAGAAAGCGCTGCACGTCGTAGGTGCCTTTGGTGATGCCGAGGACCGGGATGTCTTCTTCGATGGTGACGTTGGCTTTCAGGTCGGAGAAGGCCTTGCCGAGCTTGGTGATCGCTTCGCACGTCTCCAGCGCCTTCTCGAAGGAGTCGTCTTTGATGCGATCGCGGATGTAGTCGTCGGTGAACTCGCGGACGACGCTCTTCTTGCGATAGACGTAGGTCGCGACTTGCCCGCCGGTCTTCAGCTTGCGCGTCAGATTGAGGAATGTCTTCGGCGGATCAGGCGTGTGATGAATCACCTGGTCGCAGTTGACGAAGTCGAAGAAGCCGTCGGGGAAGGGCAGGCGGTTGATGTCCGCGTGCACAAGCTCGACCTTGCTGCTGGCCGTCTTGCGCTTGGGGTCTTGCTCGGCGTTCTCGAGGGCGTGCCAGGCGGTGTCGACGCCGAACACAGTGCCTGCGCCGTTGTCGGTGAAATTAGCCGCGTCACGGCCTGCGCCGGTGCCCGCGTCGAGCACGAATTGTTTGTCGGCCAGAAACGCCTTCAGCCCATCGACGGTGCCGAAGCCGAACCGTGCGAGATACCAGTCGGTATAAAAGCGCCGGGTGTGCTCGCGGTAGTAGCGGTGCTTGTCCCATTTGTCCCCAAACGACTTCACCGTCTGATCGGCGCGCACGTCTTCGGAGACGAAGCTCGGGATACCCTCGCGAATGCTGTACGGGCGTGCCCCGGTAACGGACCCTTCTCGAACGTCGTCACCGGCCTCGGCCTTTGCGTCGATGCTGAGGGGAGCCAGCGTGTCCGGGTCGACTAAGTGCGACAGCAAAGAGCGCTTCATCTTCTTCTGCCCAGGATTTACCCCACGGCGGGTCGGCAAACAACGTCGATGAGGGCTTCTCATCCGCCCCGCGCTCGTGGGATGGTTAGCGCCCCCCTCGTTCCTGGGGGAGTTGGTTTCGGGGTCGGGGACAGCAGGAGTTTTTGCGTGGCCGAATCAGACACGGTCCGACCGGGTCCACTCACGAGTGAAGGAGCCGACGAGCTGTCGGCGGGGCCTTCGCGTGTGCTTTTGGTCGAAGACAACGAGGCGCTGGCAGCCGCGCTGACGCGCAGTCTGCGCAAGGCGGGCTACGTCGTCGAGCACGCTGCCGACGGCTCCGACGCGACCAAGCTCTTGATCGAGGGTGGCTTCGAGGCCGTGGTGACCGATCTGATGTTGCCCGGCACCTCCGGAATGGACCTGCTGCGGACGATCCGCGCCTACGATTTGGACCTGCCGGTGCTCCTGATGACAGGCCACCCAACGATGGAAACGGCCATCGATGCCGTCGAATTGGGTGCGCTGCAATACCTGGTAAAGCCGGTCGAGATCGGGGTGTTGATCAAGGCGGTCGGGCGCGCAGCCGAGTATCACCGGCTCGCGCGCATCAAGCGCGAAGCGATGCGTATCGCGGGCGTAACGAGCACTTACCCCGGTGATCGCGCCGGGCTCGAGGGTCGATTCATACGCGCGCTCGAGACTGCTCGCATGGCGTTTCAGCCGATCGTCGATCTGAAGCGCAACGTCGTGTACGGCTACGAAGCACTGCTCCGCTCCAAGGAGCCCTCGCTACCGTCGCCACCCGACGTCGTGCGCGCTGCCGAGCAGCTCGGAAGAACGGCGGATCTCGGGGCCCGCGTGCGCGAGCTGGCGGTGCAGTCGTTTTCGCGCGTGGGTGGCGACGCCGTGTTGTTTTTGAACGTCCACAACAACGATCTGCTCGATCCGGCCCTCTACGAGATGAATTCGGTGCTCACGCCGATCGCGTCGCGGGTGGTGCTCGAGGTCAGCGAGCACAGCCCGATCGAACGCATCAAAGACGCGCGCGCCCGCGCCAGCGTGCTCAAGTTCAACGGCTTTCGCATCGCGATCGACGATCTCGGCGCCGGCTATGCGGGCTTGACCAGCTTCATCACGCTGGAGCCCGACATCGTGAAGATCGACATGGCGCTGATTCGCGGCATCGACTCGTCGGAGATTCGGCAGAGCTTGGTGAAGTCGATCGTCGAGCTGTGCGCCCGTCTGGGCATGGGCGTCGTGGCCGAGGGCGTCGAGACCAGCGCAGAGCTACACGCCGTCCGCATGCTCGGCTGTGGCTATGCGCAAGGCTTCTTCATCGGCCGCCCGAGCGACGTGTTTCAGCCGATCGACAAGCTACGCGTCTAGCTAAGCTAGAGGCTGTGAGTCTGGTGTTTTTCTCGGATTCAGATCACCACTGAGGCACGAAGGCACGGAGTGTGAGGAGGGAGACATGAAGCCAGCTTTGCTCCGTGCCTCTGTGCCTCAGTGGTTGCACGCAATCGTGACTTATCGCGAGCGGTTGCGCCAGGTTTCGAGCCTGTAGCGAGCCAGCTCCTGACAGATGCGAAGCGAGACCTGAATCGGGAACGCCGAGAGGAACGACTCACCGGCTTGACGCACCTCGAACTCGGTATCGATCTCCGCGAAGCGAAGGCCACGGCGCCCGGCTGCGACGCCGATAAAGCTTTGGAAGTAACGGTAGCCTTCGGCGTCGCCCAAGATGTCGATCAACATCTCGCGCTTGGTCAGGATGAAGCCACTCTTGTTGTCGCGCAGGTGCATCCCGAAGGTGACGTTGAGGATGGTGTTGAGCCCGCGAGAGAAGGCGATGCGATTCTGATTGCCCTTCGGGTGCCGCACCCCCTGCACGATGTCCGGCTTCTCACTGGTGTAGACGCGATACAGGCGCGGCACGTCCTCCGGGCGGTTCTGCAGATCCGAGTCGATCAAGCAAACCAGCTCTGCACGTGAGCCTGTGAGGCCGGTGAGCCAACCACCGACAATGCCCTTGTTCTTCGTGTGATGAAAGCCGCGCACGCGATCGTGCGCACGCTCGAGCTCTTGAATCTTCGCCCAAGTGGCGTCGCGGCTGCCGTCGTCGACCAGGATGAGCTCTGCAGGCACGGGCAGCTCGGCGAAGGCCGCCAGGGTGCGACGGGCGAGCACGTCGACGTTCAGCTCTTCGTTGAAGCAAGGGGCGATGACGCTCAAGACGGGCGCTTCGGTCGTCATGGAAGGTGGGCCACGCTATTAAGGGGATTGGGGAATCGGGACTGTGTGGACGAGCTTCGGCTGGCTGCGATGAAGCTTGCCGCCGTGGTGGTAGGCGTTGTTTTGCCACATCTCGACGCTCACGACTTTCTCCTGCGCGTCGAAGATGGGCAGCGGATTGCTGGCTTCGTCGAGCAGGTGAGCGTGAGGGTAGGCTTGCAAATGATCGGGACGGCCGATCCAATCGATCCAAGTCTGCCTTTTGCCGTTGCGATTCAGGTTCTGGAAGAAGGCGCGAATGAAGTCGTTGAAGCGCGCTTGCAGCTTGACGTCTTTGCAAATTCGGCCGCGTTCGGCCATTGCCAGGCCTTGCTCTGCCGTCGCGAATTTGTCGAGTTGTTTGACCGTACCGAGCCCGCCAGTGGTGCCGTAAATGCCAGTCTGCGAGCGCGCAGTGTCGCTGGCGTAGCAGAGCCGACCTTGCGTGAAATGCATGTCCGAGGGCGCGAAGAAGTTTGGCTGGATGAGGTACTTCGTGCCGCTCTGGCCGACCGCATAGAGCTCGAAATCGTGGGTTAGACGCGTGTCGTACCAAACGACGTGGGTCTGCGGGTAATACCAGATGCGCTCGTTGCCCCAGTAGATCGACGCGACGCCGAGCAAGAGTGCCAGCTTGTACTCGTGCAGCCGACCGACCAAGGGCTTCCCGCTTCTGCCCATCCAGAAGAACGCGACGAAGCTCAGCGTCATCCACTTCCAGAAGAAGACGCCGGACATCACGAAGATGCCGAGGTTCAGCAGAGCGCAGCCGAGGAACCACCAGCGTGTCAGCCGCTTGTGCAAGAAGAAGCCGACCAGCGAGCCCAGCTCGATGAACAGCGTGTAGCCCTGAAGCTCGCGGTCCGTCTTGCGTGCGATCTCGATGACTCCAATGAACCAGCTCTCCGGGACGAACGACGCCCAGCCGCGCACGTAGCCTCCGACCGCCAGGCTCGATACGTGATTCTCCATCAGCCAGGAATGGGCGGGGCCGAAGTTCCATTTCGCGAGACCGGCGGAGTAGTAATACGAGGCGAACGAGCCGATGCCCGCGATCAAGAAGTGCGCAGGCTTGAACGAGCGCGAGAACGACGCCCACACGAAGACGCCAAAGACCGCGGCGAACTCGGCGGGCGCGCGAAAATCGAAGTCGTCCTGCGGGATGGGGACATAGGCCTCCTTGATCATCACGATCCCCCAGCGCACTGCGAGCGGCACGAAGATCGGATAGCGCCAAGAGAGCGCCGCGAAGGCGACCAGCAGCAGCCGGTCGGTGCCGTGGAAGCGCGCGAGGTAGTTGTTGTAGTCGGCGGTCGCTCCCGACCAGGCGAGCATCAGCACGACGGCCATCACCGGGATGCGCAGCGACTTGCCGTGCTCCCAGTCCGTCCAGCGCAAGCGGCGCTTGGCCAAGAAGAACAGAATGGTGGGCACCAGAAAGTGGAGCGCCTCCGAGATGGCCGGCGAGTGGCGCTTGGCAGCGGTGGCGATCAGCCCCAGATCCGACCGCACCATCGAGGCGAGGATGGAGGGCGCTCTGTAGTGAGCCTCGCCCACAGCTCGGAAGAACATCGGGCGCAGCAGGCTGACGAGCGCGAGCAAGATGGCCACGTGCACCACCGTCGAGAACGCCTCGCGTCCGAATTGGCTACGTAGGTACGCGGCGCCTCGTGCGGGCCAACTCCTCGCGGAATCGCGCAGACCTGCAGCCATTCGTCCGAAAAAAATCCGCATCCGCTCAGGGCGAGAGGTAGTCGATGGCCTCTCGGCTGGCAAGCTGTGGCCTAGCGGCAGAGGCGGTCGAGCAGGGCGAGCGCAGCGCGTTTTCGCGAATGGGGCATGAGGCCCGGCGGGGCTGGCAACGCCTCGACCGCGCCGACACAAAGCGGGCAGCCGATCTCGCAGGAGCAGTGGCCGAGCAGGCCTCGTACGCGCCCGAGCAGCGTGGGCGCTTCTTCGTAGATGCGCGCCGCGAGCCCCACGCCACCGGGCACGTTGTCGAACAGAAACAGCGTCGGGTCGAAGCTGCCAGCGTCGACGGCCGTCGGGCCACTGATCACGTCGGCGCCGAGCGAGCCGTCTTCCAGCGATTGACCGATGTCGCGTGGCTCACACATCAGCGCGATGGTCGCCACCGTCTCCAGCGCGCGCAAAATGCCGCGCAGGCCATCGATGGCAGCGGCGCGACCGAGCCCGGCGTCGAGGCAGAGCTTCGCCGGCACTGTCCACCAGAAGCTTACGGTGTGCATCTGGATGTCGGGCAGGCGCACCTCGCCGTAGCCGGCGTTCTCGTGGGTGAAGAACTTGATCTTCTTGAAGCCGACCACCTTCTCCACGACGCTCACCTCGCCTAGCACGCGCGTGCCCTGGTAGAGCGGCGACTCGGCGTCGCGCTCGAGCGGTGTGACCTTGCGATTGGTGAGCGCAGTCGTGAAGTAATCGGGCTCCACCTTGCGCACGTAAGCCTTGTGGTTTTCGTGGTCGAGCTCCTCGACTTGGTATTGCTCGGCGTCGTGCTGGTAGATGGCTTGCTCGTGCAGCATCGTCGGCGTCGCGCGCCAGTCGAGCTCGCCGAGCGTGCGACCATTCTCGCGGTCGATGATCACGGTATTGTCCCAGCCGACGCTGCGCAGGCTGACGTGGTTGGCCGGGTATTTGTCCGTGGCCCAGTGGTAGCGCCCGTCTTGCTCGTGCACCACGCCGTGGCTCGCCAGGTAGTCGAGCGCCGCACCTGTCTCGCTGCCGATCGACGCGTACGGCTCGTTTGCCGAGAACGGCAGCTCGAACGCGGCGCATTTCAGGTGTTGCACCGCGATCTCCGTGTTGCTCGGGTCGATGCGCGCTTCTTCGCTGGAGCCCTCGAGCAGGTGCTCCGGGTTGTGTGCCAGAAATTGATCGATCGCGTGGCTGGCGGTCACCAGCACCGCGGTCGACAGCTTGCCGCGCCGCCCCGCGCGCCCGAAGCGCTGCCAGGTGCCTGCGACAGTGCCGGGGTAGCTGGCGCACACCACTGCATCCAGATCGCCGATGTCGATGCCCAGCTCGAGCGCGTTGGTCGCCACCACCCCGAGGATCTCGCCGGCCCGCAGGCCCTTCTCGATGCGGCGGCGCGTGTCGGGCAGGTAGCCGCCCCGGTACGCCATGATGGCGTCTTCTGGCAGGTGCTCGCTGAGGGCGTCGCGCAGGTACTTGAGCATGATCTCGACCGAGTTGCGCGAAGGCCCGAACACGATGGTCGGTACGCGCGCCTTCAATAAATCAGCCGTCAGGCGAACGGCGCTCTTCAGGTAGCTCGCGCGTATGCCGAGCTCGGCGTTGACCACGGGGGGGTTGTACAGAAAGACGCGCCGCGCGCCCTGCGGAGCGCCGGACTCGCCGCAGAGCTCGACCTCGTCTTCGCGTGCGCCCAGCAAGGTCGCCGCGTGGGCGAGCGGGTTACCGATGGTGGCTGTCGCCGCGATGAAGCGCGGGTTGGAACCGTGAAAACGCGCGACGCGCTGGAGGCGCGCCAGCACATGCGCGACATGCGAGCCGAACACGCCGCGATAGGTGTGCAGCTCGTCGACGATCACGTAGCGCAGCTTGCTGAAGACGCGCGCCCAACCGGCGTGGTGCGGCAGGATGCCAGCGTGCAGCATGTCCGGGTTGGTCATCACGATGGCCGTCTTCTCGCGAGCCGCGCGCCGCGCGTCGCCGGGCGTATCGCCGTCGTAAACCACCGCAGGCACAGCCATCTCCGCGTCACGAGCGAGCTCGCGGACGCTGGCCTCCTGGTCGCGCGAGAGCGCCTTGGTGGGATAGAGATAGAGCGCCGTGGTGGTCGGGTCTTTGGCGAGCGCATCCAACACCGGCAAATGGAAGCAAAGGCTCTTGCCGCTGGCGGTCGGAGTGGAGACGACAACGTGTTTGCCAGCGCGAGCCGCTGCCAGCGCCTGCGCCTGGTGTGAATAGATGCGCTCGATGCCGCGCTTTCGCAGCGCTGCCTTGAGGGCCGGCGCGAGATCATCGGCGATGTCGGCGAAGCTGCCGACCTTTGGATCAATCAGCTTGTCGGCAGCGAGGCAGGGCTTCACCGAGCCGGAGGCGACCCAGCGATCGATCACACCTTCGAGCCCGACATCGATCTTCCAGGGGGGGGCGGGCATGCGGGCGTGATAGTAGCAGGGGCGTTTCTCGGAGCACCCGTCGTGACGACCCCCGCACAAGAGGAGACAGCCAGCACCACCGAAGAGCAGACGGCTGCCGAGGCGCCGCCGTTCGAGCCGGCCTCCTACTGGCTGTTCGCCGTCGTCGCGTTCGTCGGCGCAGCGCTCGATCTGGTCTCCAAAGAGTGGGCGTCCAACACCCTGGCCGGTGCCGAGCCGGTGCGCGGTGGCCTACGCGAAATCGTTGTGGTGAAGGGCTATTTCACGTTCCAGTACGCGCAGAACCCGGGGGGCGCCTGGAGCATGCTCCGCAGCGCGCCGGAGATTTGGCGGCGGCCGTTCTTTCTGGTCGTCTCCAGCGCGGCGAGCGTGTTCATCACCTCGCTTTATCAACGGGTCGACCGGCGTGACTGGCCGATGAAGTGGGGGCTGCCGCTGGCGCTCGGAGGCGCGATCGGAAACCTCGTCGACCGCGTTCGCCGCGGCTATGTCGTCGATTTTCTTCACGCGTACGCGAGTTGGGGGGGCCGAGATCGTCACTGGCCGACGTTCAACCTGGCCGACGTGTGGATCGTCGCCGGCGTGCTGCTGATGGCCATCTCGCTGTTCGGTGCGCGACGCCGCTACCACTCGCTGCCGTAGTCCAATTGCCGGGAAACCCCAGTCGCGCTAAACGACCTGCGTACCCGATGAGCGAAGATCCGAAGCCAGACAGCGCCGCCGAGGCCGAAGCAGACGCCGCGAGCTCGGAGGACGCAGAGGGCGAAGCCGCCGCAGACGGGGCCGCCCAGGAGAAACGCCGCGTGCGTAGGCGCGAAGAGAAGCCGCGCGCGCTCGAGGCGGACAAGCCCCCGCCGCCGACGCCGACGCCCAACTATCTATTCCTGGTCGGCATGTCGGTGATCTTTCTGGCGCTCGATCTGCTCAGCAAAGAGTGGGCGGTCAGAACGCTGGAGGCTCCAGAGAACAGAAAGATCGTCGTGATCGAGGGCTTCTGGGCTTTCGATCTGGCCAAAAACAAGGGCGGCGCGTGGGGCATTCTCGGCGATCAGCCGGATTTCGTGCGCCTGCCGTTCTTCTTCGTGATCAGCGCAGTCGCCGTGGTGTTCATCATCTCGCTGTACAGAAAGCTCGAGAAGCGGCAGACGGCGCTCAAGTGGGCGCTGCCACTGGTGCTCGGTGGTGCGCTCGGCAACCTCGCCGACCGCGTTCGCCATCAGCACGTGATCGACTTCATCGACTGGCACTACAAGACCAGCCACTGGCCCACCTTCAACATCGCCGACGTGTGGATCGTCTCGGGTGTCATTCTGATGGGCATCGACATGTTCACGCCTCGCACCCGGCTGCCGCGCGCCGCGCCGGCCGCCCTGCGCGCGAAGGCGAAGCCCGCATCGCCCTCCGGCGAAGAGGCATAGCGTGCGAGGCGAGCTGTTTCGCTTCTTCGACGTCATCGCTTCGGGCTACTTCGTCCTGCTTCTGGTGGGGTTTCTGTTCGCCACTGCCGCGGGCACCGCGTGGGCTCGCCGCATCGGTCAAGACCCCGACGTCATCGTCGACCTCGGGCTCGCCGCGCTGCTGCTCGGCATCATCGGCGGCAAGCTGTTGCACGTCCTCGCCGACGGTCAGCTGCAGGACTACATCAACATGTGTGTCGATCCTTCCAAGGTGGACTGGAAGGTCGAGCGGGCGGTTTGCACGACGCAGCTCGAGGGTGTGTGGGACGCCGCAAAAGGTGTGTGTCACCCCGGCAGCACCGACTGCTGGCGCTGGGCAAAGTTCTGGACGGCCGGCTACGCGTACTACGGCGGCCTCATCTTCGCCTCGGTTGGCGCATGGTTTCTGCTGAAGCGCGACCGCTTCCCGTTCTGGCGGGCGGCCGACATGGCTGGCTTCGCCATCCCCATCGGCCTCGGCTTCGGACGCATGGGTTGCCTCTTGGCAGGCTGCTGCTTTGGTAGCCCCACCTCACCGACAGGGCTGTCGCTGCAGTTTCCGCCGTCGAGCCCTGCCTCCGACGCCCAGTTCAAGCTCGGCCTCATCAAGACAGCCCGTATGTGGTCGATGCCCGTGCACGCCACTCAAATCATGGAGGCCGCAGGCTCCCTGGCGATCGCCGCGATCTGCCTGTTTTACATTCACGGCCGCAAGAAATACGACGGCCATGTGTTCGTGTGGTTTCTCGGTCTCTACGCTGCACTCCGCTTCGTGCTCGAGTTCTACCGAGCCGACGATCGCGGTGCCGCGCTGGGTCTGTCGACCTCGCAGCTGATCGGCCTCGTGTTGATCGGGTTTGCGATCTTCATGCACACGCGCCTCTCGCCGAAGGGCGTCATGCCTTCAGCGGCCGCGGTCTGACCAGCAGAGATCGAACCACCGAGGACACAAGGTCCTTCGATGTCGGCGGGCCGCCCACTGCGTGAGCGTTTGATTTTGTTTTTGTGGTCGCCTCGCGAGCGCGTGGTTGGCGAGCGGTCGCTTCCGCCTGAGCTCACCTTCCAGGCGCGCACACAAAATAATTGTCTGACCAGGTGAACGAGAACGACTACGAGATCGCAGCGGGCTGCGTCGGGAGAATGATCGAAAGAGCGGCATTCGCTCGCCCGGCTCCGCCGCGCTGCCTCCGAAAGCGTTGCGACTGGCTGTCCCCCGGAGTCCGCAGAAAGAAGGTCGGCGGGAGAAACGCCCCGCCGTCCCGCCGCGTGGACCGAGGGCGCGACGTACACACGGACGCCGAAGAGCGGAGCAAGGAGACGAAGCATCTCGGGCCACTGCTTGTCCGCGAGCACGCCAAATACGAGCGCTCCCTGTGCTCGCGCACCCGGGTCTCCTAGCGTGGCAACGAGCGTCCGTACGCCTTGCTCGTTGTGGGCGCCGTCGAGAAGGTCCCGGCCTTTGAGAGTGCCATCGCGAACGACGACCCGTTCGAGTCGGCCGGGCCAAGAGACATCGCGGACGCCGCGCTGGATGGCATCTCGATCCGGGCATTGCAGCGCGATGTTCGAAGCATGCGCCAGCCAGATCGATCCTACGGCCAGAGCGGCATTCTCCTCTTGGTGCACCCCTTCGAGTCGAGGTTCCACGTCGAGCCACCTTCCCTGGGGACCCATGATGCGAAGCCTGTCACCGCATCGCGTGGCCGAGAGCTCATGTCCCAGCCGCCAGAGCGTCCCTGCACCGATCGAGTTCACGCAGGCCTCGACCACCGACGCGGCTTCCGCGCTCAGCCGGCCCATCACGACCGGAGTGGACGGTTTGATGATCCCCGCCTTCTCCGAGGCGATCGCCTCCAAGGTGTGGCCGAGGATTTTCGTGTGGTCGAAGCCGATGGTCGTGATGATCGAGGCGAGGGGATGAGCGACCACGTTCGTCGCGTCCAATCGACCGCCGAGGCCGACCTCGAGCACGGCAGTCCGAACTCTCGCGTCTCGAAATGCGAGGAACGCGACCAACGTCGTCACCTCGAAGAAGGTGAGATCGAGATGACGAGTCATCGCGTAGTCCAGCAAGCGAACGACGCGCGCGTCGTCGATCACTTCGCCATCGATCTGGATGCGCTCGTGGTACCGATGGAGGTGAGGACTGCTGTAGAAACCCGTGGAGACTCCAGCCGCCCTCCATATCGAAGCAACCGTAGCGGCAACACTCCCTTTCCCGTTCGTGCCGACGACGTGCACGACGTCGAACCCGTTTTGCGGGTCGCCCTCGATTCGGCACGCCTCGATCATCGGTTGGAGATCGTGCATGCGTGCGCCCTTCGGCGCGCGTGCGTAGAGGCGGGCCAGGCCAGCGAAGCCCACCAATGATCTGCCGGAAGCCGCCCGTGTGAATGCCGTCGGGCCGGCGCGTCTCGATGTATACGTCGTCGATCACGTTCTTCACGTTGAGCGTCGCGGTGAGGCCCCACGGCGCGTAGGTGTACTTCGCGCCGAGGTCGAGCGCGTTCACGAATGGGATCTCGCCAACGCGGCCGGAAACATCGCCGAGTTCGTTGTTCACCTCGTCGGTGCGAGCCCGCGCAAGCCGATGTTGAGACGCAGGCCGTGCCCGTCCTCGTTGGTGACCGTCAGGCTGGGGATGCGGCGGATCAGCTCCGACGTCGTGGCCGGCGCAGTGCGAAAGACGCGCTGGACGCGCTGTTTAACCAGCTGGTCTACGTCGCCGATCTCGCGATCGCCCAGATCATGTCCCCGCTCGTCGGTAGCACGGGCGCGCTCAGCCCGAGCTCGCAGAGGCGCGCCTCTCCGACAACACGCTGGCCAATACCTTCGCACACATCGCTGCCTTGAGCTCCTTCTACGAAGGCACTTATGGCGACGGGTCCGGTCTCGGCGTCGCGGCGCTCTTGAATGATCGCTCGCTCGAGGCGATCCCCCCGCCGCTGCGCGTGGCGCTCGAGGGCAACGGAGGGGTGCTCGAAACCGCGATCGAGCGGCTGCGCGACGTGAAGCGGCTGCTCAACAGCGATGTCGCCAGCGCCGTCGGCGTGACCATCTCGTTCAGCGACATGGACGGCGACTGAACGAGCAGGAGAACGGCTCCTAAGTTTGTTGGCTCGACGGGTAAGGCGCTCCGCGAGTGAATTCCAGCGAGTCGTGCCGAAGCTCACGAGAGGCGCGTGGCTCTGTGGCGTAGCCACGGCGTGCACTGACCCAGCGGCAGATCCGCCGAAGCGTGTCCTCAGCCAGCACAATTGCGATGGCCAGCAAGATGGAAGAGCTCCGGCTTTCACCACATGCATTCTGGCGAGGCCGTTCGAGAGCTACAGCGAACGCAGCGTAGGTTTGTGTCGTTTGTTTCTCACTTTGTGAGATCCAATGGATCAGCCCGTGGCGGCGTGCGCTCGACAATGATCGATGCGCTTGTCGCATGTGTCGGCTTGCCGAGTTTTAGTTGTGACCGCTGTCTTCTCGCGCCCCGCTCCCGTAGCAAAACCTTCAACAATGGGTTCGGGAAGCGTCGCCCCAGCGTGATCGCGAAGAACGTCTCGACCAGTGGAAGCGGTGCGACCTCGACGAGCACGCCTGCGTCGAGCTCGTCCCGAACCACGATCGTCGGGACCACCGCGAGGCCGAGTCTCTCGCGCGCCAGCAAGCGCAACATCGCCATGTCGTCGACCTCGGCAGCGACACGTGGCCGCACGCCGAGACGGGTGACGAGCGCATCGAACCCAGCGCGAATACTGCTTTCGGAGGTCGGGAGCACGAGTGGCTCACTGGCGAGAAGGTCGCCCAGTCCACTCGGCCGTCGCTTGCGCGTCGGGTGGCCTACGAGACTGACGGGCTGCTTGGCGATGGCATGGGCGACCCAAGGGGTGGATGCGTCACGCGGCGGGGCGACGTTCGCAAGCACTACGTCGAGGACGTGGGCCTCGACGAGACGCAGCATGTCAGCGAAGCCGCCTGACCTCACGACGATCTCCACGTCATCGCGTCCAAAGAGCGGCGTGAGGAATCCGAGCTGGAAGTTACGAGACAGCGTCGCGAGCGATCCAACGCGCAGCACGTGCCGCTCTCGTTCCTTGCCCCCGAGCGCGCTCTCGAGCTCCCGCCCATGCGCGAAGATCGCGTCGGCGTGGTCGAGCGCGATGCGGCCGGCTTCGGTGAGCAGCAGCCTCTTGCCGCGTCGCTCGAAGAGCGGGTGACCGAGCTCATCCTCGAGCTTGCGGATCTGCATCGAGACTGCGGACTGAGAGACGTGGAGTCGCTGCGCGGCCCGCGTGAGGTTTTCTTCGTGCGCGACGGCCCAGAAGTAGTGGAGGTGGTGGAAGTTGAACACGACGATCGTTCTCTATCACTGAACCATGTCATCGATTCAATCTATTGGATTGATGTATCTGGAAGACGTACTTCTGCAGGCGGTGACGAGGACGCGTCGCCGGTGAGCATCGGAGTGCCCTCAGGAGAACCACATGCGATACAAGCTCGACTCGAACGGCCGGAAACGTGTGACCTTGATCGCTGGCGATGGCATCGGGCCGGAAGTCGCCGCAGCCACGCGCCGCATCATTGAGGCCGCCGGAGTCTCGATTGCGTGGGAGGAGCACGACGCTGGCGCGGAGGTCTTCAAGCGGGGCCTACCGAGCGGCGTCCCGGCGGAGACCATTGCGTCGATTCGCGACACGCGGGTTGCGCTCAAAGGGCCGCTCGAGACACCTGTTGGCTTCGGCGAGAAGAGCGCGAACGTCACGCTCCGCAAGCTGTTCGAGACCTACGCGAACGTGCGGCCCGTGCGCGAGCTGCCTGGGGTGAAGACCCCCTTCGCGGGCCGGGGAATCGACCTCGTCGTCGTGCGCGAGAACGTCGAGGACCTCTACGCGGGCATCGAGCACATGCAGACGCCAGGCGTGGCCCAATGCCTCAAGATCATGTCGAAGAAGGGCTGCGAGCGCATCGTGCGGCTCGCCTTCGAGGTCGCGGTCGCCGAGGGTCGTAAGAAGGTCCACTGCGCCACGAAGGCGAACATCATGAAGCTCACCGAGGGCCTCATGAAGCGCACCTTCGAAGAGGTTGCCGAGGAGTATCCCCAGATCGAGGCGAACCACATCATCATCGACAACTGCGCGCACCAGGCCGTTCGCACCCCCGAACAGTTCGAGGTGATCGTGACCTCGAACATGAACGGCGACATTCTGTCGGATCTCACCTCCGGGCTCATCGGCGGCCTGGGCTTCGCCCCCGGCGCGAACCTGGGCGACGACGTCGCGATCTTCGAGGCCGTTCACGGCAGCGCGCCGAAGTACGCAGGCAAGAATGTCATCAACCCCTCGGCGGTGCTCCTTTCGGGCACGATGATGCTTCGCCACCTCGACGAGTTCGCGGCGGCGCAGGCCATCGAGAGCGCGCTCATGGTGACACTCGAGGAGGGCGTCTACACCCGCGACGTGTCCCAGAGCGGCAGCGTGTCGACGACGGCTTTCACAGACCGCATCATCCAGAACCTCGGCAAACGTTCGGAGCGCTGGCAAACGCGCGATCACAAGCCCCTGCGGCTCAAGCCGCTCGACGCGGCTCGCGACTACGTGCGACCGAAGAGCCGCCGCACGATCGGGGCGGACATTTTCGTGGAATCCCCGATCTCCCCGGACGAGCTCGGCAAGAGCCTCGAGGCCATCTCGGAGGGGAGCCCGCTCCGGCTCAAGATGATTTCGAACCGCGGGACGAAGGTCTACCCGAGCACCGGCGGAATGACCGACTGCGTCGATCACTGGCGCTGTCGGTTCATCCTGCGCGACGGAGCCGCGAGCCTCGACGACAAGGGCTTGCTCGAGCTCGTGGCCAAGATCGCTTCGGAGTATCGATGGATGCACATCGAGAAGCTGGAAGAGCTGGAGGGCGAAGCAGGCTTCACGCGTGCCCAGGGTGAAGACTGAGATGTCCTTCGCGACAGAAGCGCTCAGATCGTTCCGTAGTCGGGGGCACGGCTCGCTCGGCGAGTCGCGGCTCCCGGCGGTCTTCGTGATGGAGCCCACGATGTCGATCACGGCTGCCGTGACGGCTTCGTGGTGTCCGATCTCGTCCCTGCAGACGCTGGGCGCTACGGAGCGGGGGGGCGTTGGTGCGGGTCGGGCCACGATCGAACATGCTATCGAGCTGCTTGCCGCGCGGACCGTCGTCTTCTGCGGCGAGGGAACCGTGCGGCCCGACCAGGCAGCGGACAGGGAGCGTCTGCTTGGTGCGTGCGTGGCAGTCAATGACGATGCCGTGCTGGGCCACGCGCTACGCTCACGGGCCGTCGCCGTCGAAGCTCTCTGGTTCGATACGGTAGAAGGGGACATCTACCGCTGGAACGCCAAGACCCGTCGATTCGATCTGCTGGCGGACGGCGGCATGGAGCGCTTCTTCGCAGACATCCACCGGCGTGCAGTCTCGACGCCGCGCAACCCGACCACCGAGACATGACCGAGTCGCGCGTCACGCATGCCTACGGCGGCGAGCGCTTCTCGCTCCTCACCCAACACGGCAAAGAGCGGATCATGGCTCCGCTCTTCGCCGAATCGTTGGGCGCGGAGCTCGAGCTCGCGACGGGCTTCGACACCGACTCGCTCGGCACATTCACGCGCGACATCGCGCGGCAGGGCGACCAGCTCGAGGCGGCTCGCAAGAAGGCAGAGAAGGGGATGGATCTCGTCGGCGTCACTTGTGGCGTTGCGAGCGAGGGTGCGTTCGGCCCCGGCCCCTTCGGCTTCTTCTCCTGGAACGTCGAGCTCGTGGTCATGGTCGACCGCGTCCGCGGTATCGAGATCGTTGGCTGCGCTCAGGGCGCCGCGCACCATCTTCACCAACAACTGACCACGCGCGACGCGCGCGGCGTCGGTCTCTCGGGCGGCGCCGATCGCCGACGGCGCCTCCTTGACGCGCTGACGCCCAACGCAGACTGCGACCTGAACAATCCGGCAAAGCGCTGTCTCTTCCCTCAGTTTGGACGCCCGCCGAGGCGCGCCAGGACGTGAACAAGCTCCTCGTCGAGCTCCGAGGCCGTCATCCGTCTCTGGAGATTGCGAACGGCGGTGTCATGAGCTTCGCAGGGCCGGCGAGGCGGAGCGACTTACAATGAGAAAGGATACCGTGTGATGGAGTACGACGAGCTCAATCTCGACTTCGCGAGGAAAGATCGTATCGGGTTCGAAGAAGCCATCCTCTGCCCGGGCAAGACGAAGGAGCACCTCGAGATGATCCTCGACCAAGCCGTGGCTCGGGACGCGTCGCTGCTCCTCACGAGAATGGGTCCGGATCAGGTCGCAGAGCTGCGTTCGGACCACCGCGATCAGCTCGATTACGAGCGCCTCTCTCGGACCGCGTATTTCGGCGCCCGGAGGGTGGCCGAGCCCGTGGGGGCCGCGCGCGTGGCGGTCGTGGCGGCAGGGACCTCCGACGCCTTCGTAACGCGCGAGATAACGCGCACGCTCCGCTATGCCGGCGAGTCCGCCTCGACGTTCGTCGACGTCGGACTGGCTGGCATCTGGCGCATCTTGGAAAGCATCGAGACAATCGCACAACACCCGGTCGTCATCGTGGTGGCTGGCATGGACGCGGCACTTCCCACCGTGGTCGGCGGGCTCGTCGGAAGCGTCGTCTTCGCCGTTCCTACATCCAACGGATACGGGGTCGCCGCCGGAGGTGAGAGCGCGCTTCGAGCCGTGCTCGCGAGCTGCTCCCCTGGGCTGGCCGTGCTGAACATCGACAATGGCTACGGCGCCGCGTGCGCTGCACTGCGCGTTCTTCGGGCGATCGATGCTTCGGCTCAGCGTACGGCACAAGCAACCGAGACGAGCTCGTAAGCCACCTAGTCTCGGCTGTTCGAGCTCCACACGCTCGCTGACGCTGGCGTGACCTCCTACAAGCTCTTCATGGCCTACCCAGGGGGCCATCCGCCACGGGAAGCTCACGCCGGAGATCACCCAAAGACACGACCGACTCGCACGGAGGCCGAGAGGGCGTGCACCGCTCCATCGCCATCGCGGAGGTCGCGGAGGTGCCGCTCTACATCGTGCATCTCTCGTCGGCGGACGCGCTGGAACCCGACCACCAGGCGCCGCGGGTCGAAGGTGTGAAAGAGCAAGCGCACGCTCTGCTGGACCTGCGTGTCGGGATCGAGAACGGCGCGATGCTCGCCGTCGTACACGAAACCGATCGGCATGCGGCAACGCAGCTCGCCCCGGCGGGCCTTGTTGATCAGAGCTGGCTTCGCAAACGAGCGGCGCTGCCTTCGCCCGCTGCGCGCAACGGTGATAGCGTCGGCCGCCATGGCCTCCCGCCGAGCTTGGATCACGCTGGCTGCCCTAGCGGTGCTCGGCGGCGGCGGCGTGGTCGCAGCCTTCACTCTGGCCAAGAAGACGCCTGAATCCGTGGAGGTCCGCGCACGCGAGCTGAAGCAAACGATCGTGAGCAGCGGTCAAGTGCTGCCACCGGCCGAGGTGCGGCTCGATAGTCTGACCAGCAGCACAGTTCAAGAGATCGCCAAGCGGGAGGGCGATCAGGTCAAGGCCGGGGAGCTGCTGGTGCGGCTCGACGAGGGTGAGATCGACGCCATCATCGCGCAAGCCGAGGCTGCCGTAGCCCAGGCTCGTGCCGGCAAGAGCAGCCTCAAGGTCACGACCCTTCCGCAAGCGATGGAGACTCTGAGCCAGGTCCGCGCCAACCTCGGCCAGGCTCGCTCCGAGCTCGCTCGGCAGAAGAAGCTATTCGAGGGCGGAGTCACCAACGCGTCGACGCTGGAGGCGAGCGAGAACGCCGTGCGTATCTACGAGAGCCAGGAAAAGGCCGCAGACTTGCAGGTGAAAGCAGCGTCCAGCGGCGGGGCGTCGAGCTTGAGCGCATCTGCCGGCATCGCCATGGCGGAAGCGCAGCTCGCTTCGGCAAAAGTGAACAAAGAAAGAGCTCGCATCGTGGCGCCGATGGACGGTGTGATCACGACGCGCTTCGTCGAGGTTGGCGAAACGGTACGCCCTGGCTCGGCGCTCTTGGTGCTGACGGCCGTCGGACGGACACGCATCCTGCTGGAACCCGACGAACGAAACCTGGCGCTGCTCGCCAAGGGGCAGCACGCTGCAGTTTCGGCCGAGGCGTACCCGAGCGAATCTTTCGAGGCCACCTTGAGCTACATCGCGCCCGCCGTGAATGCCGAGCGTGGCTCGATCGAGGTCAGGCTGGACGTGCCAGCGCCTCCCGCCTACCTGCGCCCCAACATGACGGTCTCGGTGGAGCTTCAGATCCAGACGCGGGAAAACGCGCTGTCACTGCCACTCACCGCGATTCAGGACCTGGGCAGCGCCCGGCCTTGGGTCGGCCTGCTCGGCGCGCACGGCAAGGTCGAACGCCGCGAAATCCGTCTGGGGCTTCGCGGAGACGAGCTGGTGGAGATCACGTCCGGTCTCACAGCGGGCGAACGCGTGGTGTTCGAGCCACCGTCGAGCGCAGCCAAGTCAACGCCACCTGGCATGGGCCAGTAGCGTGCCGCTCGGTTGGTTCGTCGCCCTTCGCTTCATGTGGGAGCAACGCTCCCAGAACGCGCTGATGGTCGCCGGCGTTGGCGTCGGCGTGGGTGTCTTGGTCTTTATCTCGGCGCTGATTGGGGGCCTGCAGGCCAGCTTGATCGAGCGCACCACGGGCTCGCAAGCGCACGTGGTCGTGACCCCGCTCGAGCTGGAAGGGCGGCCGGTGCTGACGGACGACCCGAACGACGAGGTCCGATACCTACGCCGCGTCGAGCGGCCCGTGCAGCGCATTCGCAGCATCCCGGAGTGGCGCAAGCTCGATCGCAACATCGCTACCGTCTCTGGCGTCACGGCCACGGCTCCGATTGCCAGCGGCCCCGCGCTCGCTCTGCGGGGACCCACCGAGCGCTCCGTTCAAGTCATGGGCGCCGACGCCGAGCGGTTGGAACAGGTCATTCCGATTGTCAAGAACATCGTTGCCGGCAGCTACGGCGTGAACGGCTCCGACGTGGTGCTCGGCGTCGATCTGGCGAGGGAGCTGGGCGTGGGCGTTGGCGACCGTGTGCGCATCCGCACCTCGCGTGGCGAAGGTCAGATCTTCCTCGTGCGAGGGCTCATCGACATGGGCAACCAGGGCATCAACAAGACGTGGGCCTTGATGAGCCTACGCAACGCACAGACGCTGCTCGATCTCGGTGGTGCCTCGACCTCGATCCTCGTACGCGTGACGGACCTTTACGCAGCCGACGTCGCCGCAGACCGGATCGGCAAGGTCACCGGGCTCACCTCGCGCAGCTGGATGCAGAGCAATGCTCAGCTTCTGACAGCGCTTCGGTCGCAGTCGGCCTCGACCACCATGATTCGCTTTTTCGTCATTGTCAGCGTGGCGATCGGCATTGCCAGCGTGCTGGTGGTGTCGGTCATTCAGCGCTCCAAGGAGATCGGAATCTTGCGTGCGATGGGTACCTCGCGTGGCGGGGTTCTCCGCGTGTTCCTGATTCAAGGCGCACTGATCGGCCTCGCCGGCAGCGGCGTCGGGTGCGCGCTCGGCGCCGGTCTCTCCATGTTGTTTCGGCTCGCGCTGCAAAACCCCGATGGGACGCCGTTCTTCCCGTTCGCCCTCACGCCTGCGCTGTTCGCCTCATCGGCGGCCATCGCCGTCGCAGCGGGCGTCGTCGCCGCGATCCTCCCCGCTCGCCGCGCTTCGCGCCTCGATCCAGCGGAAGCCATTCGCTATGGCTGAGCCCGCCGCTGTTCTCGAGCTCGAAGGAGTCGACAAGGACTTCAGTTCCAACGGCGTCGTGACGCCCGTGCTCCACACCATCGATCTGCGCGTCGGGGCCGGCGAGCTCGTTGCCATCATGGGACCATCAGGAAGTGGCAAGAGCACCCTGCTCAACATCATTGGCCTGTTGACGCCAGCCACACGAGGCCGGCTGAAGCTGACGGGCGAGGATGTCGGCCCGAAAGACGACACCGCTCTGACGCGCTTTCGGGGCGAGCGCATTGGCTTTGTCTTCCAGTTTCACCACCTCATCTCTGGCTTCACCGCAGCAGAGAATCTGATGATGCCGCTCATCATCGGCCGAGGACGCGTGACCGACGGCATGCGCGAGCGAGCGCGGGCCTCGCTCAGCGAGGTTGGCCTCGCTCACAAGATGGATGCTCGACCGAGCCAGATGTCGGGTGGTGAACAGCAGCGCATTGCCGTCGCGCGAGCCCTGATCGCCAATCCGCCGCTGGTGCTGGCCGACGAACCGACCGGCAATCTCGACACTGAGAACTCCAACAAAATCTTCGAGCTGATGCGGCGCTACAACCGCGAGCGCAAGACGGCTGTCGTGATCGTGACCCATGATCCGCGTATTGGTGAGCGCTGCGATCGCATCGTGGAGGTCGTGGATGGCCGCATCCACCGAGACGAGCGGGTGCAGTCGCCTGCCGCTAAATTTTGAAGCGCGAGTGGATGGAGTTCTTCCGCCGCGCGGTCGGCTACCGCCTCACGCACCTCGGCGCCGCCGATGCTGCCGCGCTCTGCGCCAGCTCTGGCCTGCCCGTGGCACGGAGGAACTTCCACCCACCTCGGCGGTGGGGCTGACCAACCGTGCCGCACACGCGCTTCGGGAGATGGAACCGCAACGACAAGGCGGTTCGGGTAAACTGGAGGCGCGCTTCTCGTCGCCCTGGTGCACACGGGCAAGCTGACCAGGACTCAGGTCGAAGGAACGGATGCCTACGCCCAAGACGCCAATCGATGCCGTCGAGCGCCGCCGGCTGGCGGAAGCGAAGCTCGCGGAGGAAAAGGGGAGACAGGGGGAGCCCCAGGTCGACGCTTTGCGGCTCCTTCACGAGCTGCAGGTCCACCAGATCGAGCTTGGGCTGCAGAACGAAGCCCTCCAGGAGTCGCTGGCGGAGGTGGACGCGCAGCTGCAGCGGTATTCCGACCTCTATGACTTTGCGCCCGTCGGCTATTTCACGCTCGAGAGCGACGGTGCGATCCGCGAGCTGAACCTCTCCGGCGCGCAGCTGCTGGGGGCAGAGCGCGCCCAGCTCGTCGGCAGGCGCTTCGGGGTGTTCGTGGCCGAGACGAGCCGGCCCACGTTTTTTCGCTTTCTCGGCGCAGCGTTCGCGACCAAGACGAAACGAACCTGCGACGTCGAGCTGGCTCTAGAAGGCCGCTCGCCGCTCGCCGTGACGATCGATGCGACGCTCTCTCCCGATGGGCGGGAGTGTCGCGCCGTCGTGAGCGACCTCACCGAGCGCAAGCGCGCGCACGAAACCGAGGCGGCGGCGCGCGAGCACGCGGTCTCGCAAGAACAGCTTCGCGCGCTCGCCGGCCGGCTGCTCGCCGTCCGAGAGGAGGAAGGCCGGAGGATCGCGCGCGACGTACACGATGTGCTCGGCCAGGCACTCACCGGTCTCAAGCTCGACCTCACCTGGCTTGGACATCGCGTGACGGGCGGCGGGAAGACGACCCCACCCGAGGTCCTTGCGGAGCGCTGCCACGCGATGGTCGAGCTCGTCGACGGCGCGCTCACCGCGGTCCGTCGGATTGCTACCGAGCTGAGACCCGCGGTGCTCGACGATCTCGGCATCGAGGCTGCGCTCGAATGGCAAGCCGGTGACTTCCAAAGGCGCACGGGAATCGACGTAGACATCGAGGTCCCAGAGGCGCCGACATCGATCGGCACTGACCAGGCAACCGCGTTTTTCCGGATCGCGCAGGAGGCGTTGACGAACGTCGCGCGCCACGCGCACGCCACGCGGGTCACGATTCGCCTCAACACCGTCGGGGTGGAGGCGTCGCTCCTGATTTCTGACGACGGTCGCGGCCTTCCGCGCGACACCCTCGCCCGCGAGGGTGCGCTCGGGCTTGTTGGCATGCGCGAGCGCGCCGGGCTCCTTGGCGGAAGCGTCGACGTCTCGGGCATCGAAGGCATCGGTACCACCGTCGTCGCGCGCTTGCCTCTTCGCAGGGATGTATCCCAGTGAGAATCCTCGTCGTGGATGATCACGCGGTCGTGCGCGGAGGCCTGCGCCGTCTCCTTTCCGAGCGGTTCGAGGGAGTGACGTTTGGCGAGGCGGCGGACGGCCCCGAGGGCGTCGCGATGGCCACGAACGACTCGTGGGAGCTGGTGATCCTCGATCTTTCCTTGCCGGGACGGTCGGGGCTCGAAGCCCTCAAGGAGATCCACGCCACCCGCCCGAAACTCCCCGTCCTCGTGATGACGATGCACTCGGAAGAGCAGTACGCCGTTCGCGCCTTCCGCGCAGGCGCGTCGGGGTACGTGATGAAGGGCGCGGCGGAGGAGGACCTCGTCGCCGCCGTCGAGAAGACACTAGCAGGGGGCAAGTACGTCACGCCGGAGCTTGCCGAGGCGCTCGCAACGAGTGTCGGTGGCGGGGGCGGGGCGACGCTTCCCCACGAAGCGCTCTCCGATCGCGAGCTCCAGGTCCTGCGGATGCTGGCGGCGGGCAAGACGGTCAAGGACATCGGCGCTGAGCTCGGGCTTAGTGCGAAGACGATCAGCACTTACCGCACGCGGATCCTCGAAAAAATGAGGATGCGGACGACCGCGCAGATCGTGCGGTATGCGCTTGCATCCGGTCTGGTCGAGTGAGGCTGAGCGCGTAGGACAAATGCGGACAGGCCACGCGCCCGCCGACCTACGCAATCTTGGCGTATGTGGTGGCTGGGCGCGAGGTCGGTGCAGGCGCAGAGTTCCTTGTGGTTGCGACGCACCGCATGAAAGATCCCCCCCTCACGCCGTTGTCACGGGTGCAGGCAACGCCGGCGAGGCGCTCGAAGCCATCGCCGGCTGCGCATTCGATCTGGTGCTCCTCGACGTTCGCGGGCAGGCAATCGACGGCTGCGGAAAGCAGGACCCATTGACCCACACTGCTGAGACGACCGAGGCGCTCAAAGGAGTCCGGCACGCCGAGTCTCTGCTGAAGACGGAGGCCTTGCAGAACGCGATCTTCAACAGCGCCAATTTCTCGAGCATCGCGACCGACGCCAGTGGCGTCATTCAGATCTTCAACGTCGGCGCCGAGCGAATGCTTGGCTACGCGGCGGCCGAGGTGATGAACAAGATCACGCCGGCCGATATCTCCGATCCTCAGGAAGTAGTCGCGCGCGCACAGGCGCTCAGCGTCGAGCTCGGCACCGCGATCACGCCTGGCTTCGAGGCGCTGGTGTTCAAGGCATCGCGCGGGATCGAGGACATCTACGAGCTGACCTACATCCGCAAAGACGGGAGCCGGTTCCCCGCCGTCGTGTCCGTCACGGCCCTGCGCAACGCGCAGGAC
>Ga0163144_10001139_pt1 | contig 62848 bp, 48 predicted proteins | sample OliLak19BULKMAT1_FD_123175 | JGI IMG/M metagenome (GOLD analysis project Ga0163144, IMG submission 123175) | Freshwater microbial mat bacterial communities from Lake Vanda, McMurdo Dry Valleys, Antarctica - Oligotrophic Lake LV.19.BULKMAT1 | ecosystem: Environmental > Aquatic > Freshwater >...
AAACATCCGCATCGGCTTGCCCGCGACCTCCACGAAGCGCACCACTTCGCCCACCTCGCCGCCGCCCGTCAGCGCCGTGTAGCGAAACCGTCCGCCGCCGAGTGGCTCGAGCGTCACCGACGTGTCCACCGCCGCGGCGTTCGGTGTCATGAGCACGAGCTTCTGATTGAGCAGCACCACCTGCTGATCACCCCAGACGCCGCGATAGAGACCGGCGAAGCGCGCCCACGACGGATCCCACGCCGCGGCGCCGGGCGTGCCACGAGCGGCTTTCGCCAGCGCCTGTCCGACGGTTGCCATCAGCTGTCGGGCAATCTCGGCGGGGTTCGAATCGTTCGTGTTCGTCAGAACGATGACACCCACCTTGTCGTCGAGCTGGAGTGACGTAAAGGTGGTGTTGCCGGGATACCCGCCGCCGTGGCCGACGAACGTGCGGTTGTTGACGCGCTGCACGTCGAATCCAAGCGCGGAACCCGTCGTCCAATTCTCCTCGACAGAGCGCACACGGTGCAATTCGCGCCACGAGCCGCTGCTGACGATCTGCGCACCGGCGCGCGGTCCACGGCGGAAATTCGCGGATACGAACCGCGCCATGTCCTCGACGTTCGACGTGATGCCGGTCGCCGCCGCCATGCCGCGTGCGTCCACAAACGGAATGCTGTCGCGCGTGCCGTCGGGCATCCGGCGCGTGTACGGGACGGCAAGCCCCGGCACGACCTTGTCCACACTCGACGATGCCATGCCCAGTGGTTGGTAGATGTGACGTTCGACGTAGTCCGCCCACTTCTCGCCACTCACCCGTTCGATCACGAGGCCGGCGATCGCGTAGGCGAGGTTGGAGTACTTCCATCTCACCGATGGCGCGAAGGCAGCCTGGCGCTCGGCGTAGAGACGACGGATGTCGTCCTCGGACGGGAACGCGTACGACCGCCAATGGTCACCTGCCTCGCGCTGCAAGCCGGAGCTATGTGACAGTAGCTGCTCGATGGTGATCTGGCCATCGTCGTCTCCCGCGGGTTTCGCGTTGAACCACGGCAGATACTTCACCACCGGATCGTCGAGCCGCAGCTTCCCTTCCTCGCGGAGCTGCATGATCGCAATCGCGGTGAACATCTTGCTGTGCGACGCCATGCGGAACTTCGTCTGCGGTGTCATCGGGATCTTCGCCTTGACGTCGGCAAACCCGAATCCTGTGGCCCAGACCAACTGCTGGTCGCTGACCACGCCGATGGCGACGCCAGGCAGGCCGCGGTAGGCGATCTGCCCTTCCATCCAGGCCGAAAAGAGTCGCTCCGCACCAAGGACGTCGGGGTCAGTCGCGACGTTCGCTGCCGCCGCACGCGTCGCCGGCAACTGCGCGCGAGCGAGGGTGGCCGCGAGCGGGGCCGTCAGGAGACCGAGCGCCAGGATGGAGCCTTGGACCATGGACGCGACCAACGGCCGTGCGGACGTTGCAGGAATGTTGCGGACCATCGGGACTCCGGTTGGTGGGAGGAGGCGGGACGTGGGTAGCGTCGTGCTGGAACGCGGCGGCGTCTAGCCAGCGCCTGAAGGTGGGTGATCACACTGGCGGCACGACAGGCCTGCTCGACGAACACACTCGGCACCGGAGCAGGTAGTGCGGGCGTCGCCCTCGACTCGACCTGCTGCTTCAGTTACCGATACCCGCCCGCAGCAGGCCCCATGTACTCAGCTGCGCTGTCGTCACGTTCCCGCCGCAGAGAATGGTGCCGACCCGGTCTCCGTAGGCCCCGTGCGGCGCCTCGAGCAGGGCGGCGATGCCGACGGCGCCAGCCGGCTCGACAATCAGCCCGACATGCGCGACCAGCCCGCGCATCGCTGCGATGATCGCATCTTCATTCACCGCGACGAGATCATCCGTCAGCGCGCGCAGATCCTCCACTGCCTGTGGCACGGGCACACGAACCGCAATACCGTCCGCAATCGTGTCGACCGGAGTAGAATGATCCACCTGCACACCGGTGAGCGCCCGCATCATGCTTGGCGCGCCTACCGCGACCACGCCAACGATACGCGTCGCCGGCGAGACGGCCTTCATCCACGTGGCCACGCCCGCCAGCAGCGCGCCGTTGCCGAGCGGCACCAGCAGCGTGTCGAGCGTGACGGCGTTGGCCAGTTCGACGGCGATGCTCCCCGCCCCTTCGGTGATGGCCAGCGCTTGCCCATCCTCGACGAACTCGATGTGGTTCGAGTGTGCGTATGCGCGCGCGGCATCCTTTGCGGCATCAAAATCATCGCCCTGCTGGATGACGGTGGCGCCAAGGGCGCGCATGCGTGCGAGCTTGAGGGCGTTGGCGCGCATTGAGGCGAAGATCGTGCACGCCACGCCCGCGTCGCGCGATGCGAAGGCGAGCGCCTGACCGAAATTACCGGCGGATGCCGCGCACACCGGTGTTCGACTGGTGCGCTGCGTCATGAACCAGTCGCCGCCACGTCCCTTGAACGAGCGCAGTGGGCCAAGTGATTCCACCTTGCAGCTGATGCGTGCTCCCAGCCACAGGTCGAGATCGTCGTGGTGCACCACCGGTGTGTTCGTGAACACCGGATTGATGCCTTGAGCAGCACGCGCGATGCCTGCGGTGGTGACGCGACGCGTCTCGACGAGGGTCATCGGAAGTTGCCGAACTGCAGTTCGACGCCGAAATCTTCCTTCTTCAGCAGCGCGATGGCGAGTTGCAGGTCGTCTCGCGACGGCGACGTGACGCGCACCTGTTCACCCTGGATCGCGGCCTGCACCTTCTTGAACCTGGCCGCCTTGATGGCGGCGGCGACCTTCTTCGCCGTATCGCCATCGAGGTTCATCTTGAGGGCGATGGTGCGCATCAACGTGTCGCCGCCCATGGGCTTGATCTCACCGACGTCGAGGTTCTTGACCGGTACGCCGCGCTTGATCAGCTTGGCATTGAGCATGTCGAGCAGTGCCTCCATGCGCATGTCGCTGTCGGTCTTCAGCTCGATTTTGGACTCTGCGCGCTTGAAGTCGATCACGACCAATGCGCCCTTGAAATCATAGCGCTGGGCGGCCTCTTTCTGGGCTTGATTGACCGCGTTGTCCACTTCCTGCAGGTCGACGCCGGTGGTGACGTCGAACGAGTTGGTATCGGCCATGAATGCGATCCGGTGACGTGGTCTGATCGCGGCCGGGAAGCGCCGCGGCAGGGGAAGGTACGTCAGCCGGCCCTGGAGAGCGATCCGGTGGCTCCGGGCCGCGTCAGGAGACGTAGAAGCTCTCGAGCGCGCCCGAGTTGCTCACGTGGCGTAGCCGGCTGAGCGCCTTCTCCTTGATCTGGCGGACGCGCTCGCGGGTGATGCCGAGCTTGAGACCGATCTCTTCGAGTGTCAGCGGTTCGAGTTCATCGAGGCCGAAGTACAGGCGGAGAATGCGTGCCTCACGATCCTTCAGCCGGTGGAGCGCGCCGTCGACGGTCTCGGTCATGGCCTTCTCGAACATCTGCTCCTCGGGGGAGGCGTGTTCGGTGTCGGCGAGATAGTCGCTGAGGCGGTTGTCCTCGCCCGGCGTCACAGGGGAGTCGAGGGACACATGTCCCTGCGCGATGCCCATGGTGAGCGAGACTTCGTCGAGCGGCAACGACATGTCTCTGGCGATCTCATCGTGGGTCGCCTCGCGGCCGAGTTCCTGGACCATGGCGCTGGCCCGCTTCCCGATGCGATGTAACGCGCCCGCCCGATTGAGCGGCACACGCACGATACGGCTCTGTTCAGCGAGGGCCTGCAGGATGGCTTGCCGGATCCACCAGACCGCGTAGGAGATGAACTTGATCTCCTTGGTCTCATCGAACTTCTGCGCGGCACGGATCAGGCCGAGGTTGCCTTCGTTGATCAGGTCGGAGAGGGAAACGCCTTGATTCTGGTATTTTTTTGCGACGGAGACGACGAACCGGAGGTTGGAACGCACCAGGATGTCGAGACCCTCCCGGTCGCCATCGCGAATGGCCCGCGCGAGTTCGGCCTCCCGTTCGCGCGTGATCAGCGGATACCGGCTGATTTCCCTCAGGTACTGGTCGAGCGAACCTTCATCCGACGCCAGCTTGGACCGACGCGACGACACCGACATGCGACGAACTCCTTCCAGCAATTGGGACGGGCACGGCGCGTGACAGGAGGCTGCACACGAACGTGGATCACGCAAAACGGCACACTGTTGACAGCGACGAATCGACCAGTCCTGTGCACTGCGAAAACCTACCGTACCCGTTCACCGATGCGATGCCATCGGACCCGCGACAGCCACGATCCGGGCGCCACGGAATCCGGCACGACGCTGTAGTACACCAGGAGTGGCTGGCCGAGGAGCAGCGAGTCGGGCACGAAGCCCCAGTAGCGGCTATCGGAAGAATTGTCGCGATTGTCGCCAAGCACGAACAGCTGATGGGCCGGTACGACGAGCGGTCCCCAGGTATTGCGTGTCGGGTGCGCGCCAGCCGACGCATGCGCCGCTGGGAGGAGTGCGCGCCGCAACCAGTCGAATTCCATGGCCATCGGTTCGGCCAGCCCAGGCATCCGGCGCGTGAACCCCTCGGTCTGTGCAACGCCGTTGACCTGCAGGCGGCCATTCCGCATTGCGATCGTGTCGCCGGACAGGCCGACCAGCCGCTTCACGAACGGTTTCGCGTGATCCAGTGGCCACTTGAAGACGATGACTTCGCCACGCTGCGGTATACGCATGGGTGGAAGGCGCTTGGCCGTGAGTGGCACTTCGGCACCGTACGCGAGCTTGTTCACGAACAGGATGTCACCAACCAGCAGCGTGCCTTCCATGCTGCTGCTCGGAATCCGAAAGATGTCGAGCAGAAAGGTGCGGACCACCAGGATCACGAGCACCGTCATGCTGAACGATTTCGCCCACTCCCACAGCCACGTCAGGCCGCGCCGATTCACGCGGTGCAGCGCATCACGACGCTCCGTCTCGGAGATCGCGCGTTGCGGAGCCTGGCCAGGATTGGACTGATCCATGAGTGCCGGCGGAGCGAAGGTCCTGCGGACGGTAACGAAGCATCGACGGCGCGAACCGTTCGCGCGGACGCCGGTACCTCAAAAAAAGGAAGCGCAGGCCACTGCGCCCCGCAAGGCTTCGACGCCCTGCACGCAAAGACGTGACCGATGGTCTGACAGTAACGCAACAGCGCTCCAGGGTGCGTACCCGAGCACCGCAGGGCGACACAAAAAGCCGCATCGCCCTGCGGACTCGCCCTCAGTAGTTGTCGATCTGGGCGCGCTGCAGCCGTCCGGAGTAGTCGATGTACCCGACCTTCGTTTCCGAATAGAAGTTGTACACCTCCCATCCGCCTTCGCGGTGCCCGTTTCCCGTCTGCTTCACACCGCCGAACGGCATGTGTGCTTCAGCCCCGATCGTGGGGGCGTTCACATAGGTGATGCCGTTCTCCAACTCGTTGAGCGCGCGGAAGGCAAGATTCACGTCGGCGGTGTACAACGACGAGGACAGCCCATAGCGGACGCCGTTGTTGACGCGGAACGCTTCATCGGCGTCGCTGACCTTGATCACGCTCAGCACCGGGCCGAAGATCTCCTCCTGCTCGAGGCGATCGCCCGGCCTCACACCGGCAAAGATGGTCGGCTGGAAGAAGAATCCCTTGTCGAGCTCACCGCCGGTGGCGCGCTTGCCGCCGGTGACGAGTGAATTCCCCGCCGCGGTGCCGATCTCGACGTACGTCTCGATGTTGGCGCGCGACACATCGTGGATGACCGGGCCGACATCGGTGCCGGCCTTGCGGCCGTCTCCCAGACGAAGCGCTGACGCCGCAGACGCCAGTCGATCGAGGAATCGGTCGTGAATTCCCGCCTGGAGAATGAGTCGGGAGGTCGCGGTGCACCGCTGGCCAGTCGTGCCGAAGGCCCCCCAGAGCACTCCTTCCAGCGCCAGATCGAGATTGGCATCGTCGAGCACGATCTGCGCATTCTTGCCGCCCATCTCGAGCGACAAACGCTTGTGCATCCGCCCGCAGGTTTCGCCAATGATCGAGCCGGTCGCCGTCGAGCCGGTAAAGGAGATGACCGCGACGTCGGGGTGCGCGACGAGGGCCGCGCCAACATCTTCCCCGAACCCGTGCACCAGCTGCACCGCTTCCGGGTGTACGCCGGCTTCGAGCAGTATTTCGACCAGCACGGCCACCGTGTGTGGCACGTCCTCCGCCGGCTTGAAGATCACCGAGTTGCCGCACAGCAGCGCGGGAAAACTCTTCCAGGTGGGGATCGCGAGCGGAAAGTTGAACGGGGTGATCAAGCCGCAGACGCCGATCGGACGGCGAAAACTCATCGCCCACTTGTTGCTCAGCTCACTTGGCACCGTATGGCCGAACAGCTGCCGCCCCATGGTGCCGGCGTAGTACGCCGTATCGATACCCTCCTGCACATCGCCGCGCGTTTCCGCCAGCGGCTTTCCCATCTCCCGGGTCATCAGGTCGGCCAGCTCTTCCTTGCGGGCCGTGAGCAGATCACCGACGCGACGCAGCACGTCGCCGCGTGCTGGTGCCGGGACGGCCTTCCAGGCGGCGAAGCCTTTCGATGCGCTGACGACGGCGCGATTCACGTCGGCCGCACTTGATCGGGGAAAGCGACCGATGAGATCAGCCGTGTCCGCAGGATTGCGGTTCTCGAACCAGGCCCCCGAGGAGGGGGCGACCCACTGCCCCGCGATAAAGTTCTGAAAGTCGGTCATGGAGAGCAGGACAGAAAAGGGGTGTGTCGCCGCAGCCGGTCGGCCGCGGAAAAAAGAAAGATAGCGGTCTGTCCGCTGGCGATCGCGTCCGCAGGGGCACCGGCGTGCCCTGAACCAGACGGGCCATCCTCGGCGGCGCGATCTTGCGACACCACTGGCGCGGCGTGCCAGCGCGCTCATGGCGGCTGCGGCGGCGTTTCCGCGAGGCTACACGAGCGTCAGCCCACCGCGCGGAGCAGTTTCGCCGTCAGCCACCGGAGTTGCACCCGCTGCGATCCGTGCGCATCGAAGTTGGCCGGATCGAGCCACTGCTCGAACGCCGAACGGATGGCGGGCCACTCGCCATCGGTGATCGAGTACCAGGCGGTGTCGCGGCTCCGCCCCTTGTAGACGATCGCGTTGCGGAACACACCCTCGAATGAGAAACCAAGCCGTTGCGCGGCAGCTCTCGAGGGGGCGTTGAGCGAGTCGCACTTCCACTCGTAGCGACGATAACCCAGATCGAACACGTGGCGCATCATCAGGTACATCGCCTCGGTCGCAACTGGAGTCCGCTGCAACGCAGGCGAGAAATGGATGTGACCGACTTCGATGCAGCCATGCTCGGGTACGATCCGCATGTAGCTCGCGACGCCGACGGCAACGCGCGCGGAATGATCCACGACGGCGTAGCAGAGTGGATCAGTGCCCGTGCACGTCACGCGCATGTACTCGAGGTACGCCTCGCGTGAGGCGGGAGCCGGGGCGAAGAGATAGGTCCAGTTGCTGCCGTCGCCACGTTCATTCGCGTCGAACAGCGCGTCGCCGTGCCGATCGAGATCGAGCGGTTCGAGCGTGCAGCGCCGACCGCCGATCAGCTCGCGCGCAGGCGGCGCCGGTGGACGCCAGTTGAGCACCGCGTCGCCGATCGGCTGCCCGAAGTTGTTGACCCGTGACATCAGGTGGCAGCCATTCCGGCGCGCACCAGGCCGTACCGTTCGATCTTCTTGTACAGATTCGAACGCGGCATGTCGAGCGCGCGCGCGGTTTCGCTCACATTCCAGTCGTGCTCGCGGAGCTTGACACGCAGGAACGCCTCTTCGGCAGCCAGCTTGAAGTCTTCGAAACTCCTGCACTGCATCAGCGCGCCGAGGCCCGCGGTATCGGCGCTGGGGCGGCCCACGAGGCGATGGACGTCGGCGACGGCGATCCCGTCGCCACTGGCGAGAATCAGGAGCCGCTCGACGGTGTTCCGCAACTCGCGCACGTTGCCGCTCCAGTCGAGTTCTGCCAGTGCCTGTACGGCATCGGGGGCAAACCGCCGTGGGGCGATGCCGTCGCGACGCGCCATCTGCTGCACAAAGAAGGCAATCAGCAGCGGGATGTCCTCTCGACGTTCCCGGAGCGGCGGCACGCTGATCGGCACGACGTTCAAGCGGTAGAACAGATCCTCGCGGAAGCGGCCCTCGGCAATTTCGTGCTCGAGCTCCTTGTTGGTGGCCGCGAGGACGCGGACGTCCACCTGCACCGGCTTGTTGCCACCGATGCGTGTCACCACACCATCCTGCAACACGCGTAGCACCTTGGCCTGCGCGGCCAGTGACATGTCGCCGATCTCATCGAGGAAGAGTGTGCCGCCGTCGGCCTGCTCGAACTTGCCCGGACGGTCCGCGACAGCGCCCGTGAAGGAGCCACGCATGTGGCCGAACAGTTCACTCTCGATCAACTCGCCGGGGATCGCGGCGCAGTTCACTTCGACAAATGGCTTCTTGACGCGACTGGAGCCGCGATGCACGGCGCGCGCGACGAGTTCCTTGCCGGTGCCGTTTTCGCCGGTGATCAATACCCTCGCCGGTGTGGCGGCGACCTTGTCGATCCGCTCCAGCAACGAGATGATCGCATGGCTCTGCCCCACGATTTCGCGGCGGGCGTCAAGCTTCTCGAGCAGCGTCGCGTTCTCCTCCTCGAGGTCGAGATGACGCAACGCGTTGCGCAACAGCACGAGGATGCGATCGGTGTCGAGCGGCTTCTCCATGACATCGTAGGCGCCTGCCTGCGTCGCCTCGACGGCAGTCGCCAGCGTGGCGTGCCCACTGATCATGACCACCAGCGCGCGCGAGTCCCTGGCGCGCAAGGCGCGGAGCACATCGAGGCCGTCCATGCCCGCCATCTTCACGTCGCTGAAGACGAGGTGCGGATGGAAGGTGTCGTACGCCGTCAGGCCGTCGGCACCGTTCGCGACGGTGTGCACTTCGTACCCTTCATACTCCAGCAGCTGCCCGAGCGCGGAACGGATCGGGGCTTCATCATCGATGACGAGAATGCGTCGGTTCACGGTGTCGCACGGTAAAGCGTGACTTTTCCCTGCGACACGCGGACGTCGACGACGCCCGCCGGCAGGCGGATGGGCAGGGCGCTGGACTCGACACCGGCCGCGCCAGACTGACGCTTGAGCGCCTTGACCAATCGAGGAACGACCGGACCCGGCAGCGCGAAATCGCCGACCTTGACCCGCGTCAGCTTGAATTGCGCTACCCCAGGTACGGACGTCGGTTCGAGGGTTCCGCCCAGCGTCAGCCGCTCCCGGTCACCGACCATCGACGCGAGGGGACCAAGCACCGCCCGTCCGCCGAGGTCTCCCAGTTTCACCGATCCGCGGACCTGGAACTCATTGCCCACCGCGCGCACCACGACGCTTTCGGTGCTGGCCGGCAGCTGAGCGCCCAGCGAGTCGAGGATGGCGGCCGCAAACTCCGCTGCCGACAGCGACACAAACGCGGGGCCCCGCGGCTGCTGCAGCCGCGTCAGTGCGCGGCGACCGCCCTCCTTCCCGGGGTACGAGAGCGCCGCCCACCCGGTGTCCGACGCCGCGGACGCCGCGCTGACGTCCCCAGCCGCCGCCGGTGCCTGCACCGGAGATCCGAGTGCTGCCCGGAGGCGCGGCAGCCACATGTCACGGGTTGCGAAGGCGGCGACGGCCACAAAACCAAGGGTCACGAGACTGACGAGACGGCGAAAACAACCAAACACGTCGATCGGCTCCACGAATCGGATTACTGGCGGCGCCGCGCGGACACGCGACGCCGAAGGTTAGCGCTGAGCGCACCGATCGGCAGCCGAGCGTGTGCCTATGCCGGTTCCGCCGCACGGCGCGCCAGGGCGGCATCGATGCCGGCCAGCAGGTCCTGGGTGACGAAGGGCTTCTGGACGAAGACCGGGAAGCGCTCACCGGCGACGGGTGATGCGAGCGATTCCGAGGTGTAGCCGCTCGCCAGTACGACCGGCACCGTCTTGCCTCGCCGGCGCAACTCCACCAGCACCTCGGTGCCACTGAGATGCGGCATCGTGACATCGAGAATGATCGCGGTGATTTCGGCTTCCCGCTCCGCGAACAGCCGCAGCCCCTCGTCGCCATCGACCGCGCCGATGACACGATAGCCACTGCGTTCGAGCATTCGCCTTGCGACGTCACGGACGAAGGGGTCGTCATCCACCAGCAGAATGGTGCCGGTGCGCCTGCCGGTTGCCGCGGGGCGAACGGGCGAGACTTCGCTCGCGCGTCTTTCGGACGCCGGATACAGGACGCGGACGACGGTCCCGATTCCTGGCTCGCTGCGTACCTGCAGTGCGCCGTGATGGCCTCGGACGATACCGAGCGTGGCCGCGAGTCCCAGTCCCCGACCGGTGAACTTCGTGGTGAAGAACGGATCGAAGATTCGCAACAGCGTGTCAGCCGACATGCCGATGCCTGTATCTGAAACCTCGACGTAGACGAACTCGCCCGGACCCGCATCATCCGCCGCCAGGCACTCGGCCAGGCAGGCGCGGTCGGCGTGCATGGTCCCGGTGCGAAGCGTGATGTCGCCAGGATGCTCCTCGAGGGCCTCCGATGCGTTCGTGAGCAGATTCATGATCACCTGTCGCACCTGCGTGCCATCGCCGGTGATCAATGGCAATTCGGGAGCGAGGTCCAGCGTCAGGGTGGCGCGCTTCGAGATCGCAGAATGCAGCAGCGATGATGTTTCGCGGACCGCCGCCGAGAGATCGATCGGCTGCAGATTGAAGCGACCCTTGCCGGCGTAGGCGAGCAGCTGTGTGGTGAGTTCTGCCGCGCGCCGCGCCGCCAGCTCGATGTCGCCAAGCAGCTCATGCGTATCCGAACCCGGGGTCACGTCAGCCAGCGCGAGGCTCACGTTTCCGAGCACGCCGACCAGCAGGTTGTTGAAATCGTGGGCGAGGCCGCCGGCCAGCACGCCCAGGCTTTCGAGCTTCTGCGCGTGCTGCATCTGCACTTCGAGTCGGCGTCGATCTTCTTCGGCCTCCTTCTGCGCGGTGACGTCTTCCACCGTGCCCACAAAGCCCGTGATGCTGTCGCCAGCGCGATGCCCCGCGGTGCGCTCGCTGACCCATCGCAGGTCGCCATCGGCTCGCTGCACCCGGTACTCGATGCTCAGTCCGAGGCCGTCACACACCGCCTGCTGCCACGCGGTATGAACGCGAGCCCGGTCATCCACGTGGACCGCGCGGCGGAACCCGTCTCCGAGGAGCGCCTCGACGGGGGCTCCCCACAGGTCGCACATGCGCGGCGTGACGAAGGTGGACAATCCCGTGGCATCGGCGAGAAAAACCCCGAGTGGTGACGCCATGGTCAGCGTCCGGAACCGGTCCTCGCTGGTTTGCAGCGCGAGCTCGGCCTGCTTGCGTTCGGCAATGTCGGTGTGGGTGCCGACCATACGGACCGGACGATCGTGCTGATCGCGTTCGACGACCGTCCCGCGGGTGAGCACCCAGCGCCAGGTGTTGTCGGCGGTGCGCAAGCGAACTTCGACCGCGTACGTGTCGGCCCGCCCGTCGAAGTGATCGCGCAACAGTTTTTCGCAGACCGGCAGATCCTGCGGATGGAGCAGATCGAGGAAGGTATCGATATGTGGCGGCAACGAGTGTTCGACGAAGCCAAGCATCGAGTACCACCGCGGGGCATAGAAGCAGTAACCAGTTGGCACGTGCCAATCCCAGAGCCCGTCCCATACGGCATTCAGTGCCAGCCGCAGGCGTTCCTCGCGCGCGCGCAACGCCACCTCGTGACCTTTCTGGGCCGTGACGTCACGTTCCAGCGCGACCCATTGCATGTACTCACCGTCAGTGCTCTCAACCGGACTGACGTCGACATCGAGCCAGAGCGGCTCACCGAGCTTGGTGTAGTTGAGCAGTTCCTCGCGCGCGCGTTGACGGTCGCGGACGGCGGCGTCGATGCGGTCTGCGGCGGTGCGATCGGTGTCCGGTCCACGCAGAATTGAAGGGGATCGGCCGAGTACCTCATCGCGCCGGTACCCGGTCGTGAGTTCGAACGCATGATTGACGTAGACGATACGTGCCTTGGCCGGATCGGCTGCGTGGCCGGCGGTGATCAGGACAACGTCGTCGACGTGTTCGAGCGCGTGCTCGAGGAGCGCTGGATCGAGCGCACCAGGCGCACGTGGTGCGAGCCGGTCAGGAAACGGTCGGACACGGAGGAGGATGCCGTCAGCCACGGCGTCGGCTCCGTCGCTGAGCGGCACCTGCGTCAGCGACAGGTGCACGGTGATCCGGCCCTTGTCCCGGTGCAGGACCAGTGCGGCCCCCTGCCAGTGCGACGCACCGAGCAGTGCGCCTGAACGCGCCGTGTGCTCACCAGCGGGACTCGGGTCGAGCAGTTCCGCAAGGGAACCACCGATCACCTCGTCGGCGCGCAGCCCAAGTACGGACTCGGCCGATTCTGTAAAGACGAGGATCGAACCGTCGATGGTGGTGACGATGACGGAGTCGCCAAGCGAGCAGAGGGTGGCCACGGTCGTCTGCAGCGACGCGCCAATGGACGGAAGCAGGCGTTTCTGCCCCGACTCGCGGCCGCCCACCGCGCCGCGACGTTCTTGCGCGACCAACACTCGCGGGTCAGTCGCGCCGATGCGCGTTGGCACAATGGTTGGGTCGGGCATGAGCGTTGTGCGGAGGCGAAGCGGGCGACCAGCATGCTGGCGACAGTCGTCCGCGTCGTGCTGCCGCCAAGTTGAGATTCAAGAGCATGGTCTGTGCCCGGAACGGCGGGCACCTCATGAACCACCCCGACTCACTCCCGGCGCTCCCAAGCGGAGGAATTGTGTCAGTGGGCTGATGCGGTGCGCGCCAGGGGCGCGGGGCCGCCGCTCCGCCGAAAGCGTAGCGCTTCCGCCACAGCTGTCGCCGACACTCCGCTGTCGTCAGCCATATCGGCAATCGTGCGTGCGACGCGCAGCGTGCGGTGCCAGGCTCGTGCCGAGAGGCCAAGCTGCTCGCTGGCATCGCGAAGCAGCGTGAGGGCATCGGGGTGAAACTGCCCGGCGGCAGTAAGGCGTCGGTTGCTCACTGCCGCGTTGAGCGCGCCGAACCGGCGCAATTGCTGCGCTCTGGCCCGAATGACCAGCGCGCGGATGGCGGGTGATTCCGGCTGGCGCGGCGTGGTATCGAGCTCCGCGACCGGCACGGCACCAACTGGAACATGCAGATCGATGCGGTCCGCCAGCGGGCCGGAGAGCCGGCGGCGATAGCGGCCGAGCGCGCGCTCGTCACACTGGCACGCGATGGTGGCATGGCCGGCGAAACCGCAAGGACATGGATTCATCGCGACGACCAGCAGTACGTCCGACGGGAATCGGATGCTGCCCGCGACGCGCGCGATGGTGACGAACCGGTCCTCGAGCGGCTGTCTTAGCGCTTCGAGGGCCGACGGATGGAGTTCGGGCAGTTCGTCGAGGAAGAGAACGCCGCCGTGCGCCAGACTGACTTCGCCTGGCCGCGGGCCTGGTCCTCCGCCGATCAGGCCCGCGGTACTGACGGTGTGATGTGGCGCGCGGAACGGCGCGATCCGACCGTGCAGCTGACGGTCGCTGAGCGTCCCGGCCACGGAATGCACGGCAACCACCTCGAGCAACTGTGCATCGGTGAGCGGTGGCATGATGCCCGGCAGGCGCCGCGCGAGCATGGTTTTGCCCGTGCCTGGCGGTCCCGTCATGGCCACGTTGTGCCCGCCGCTGACGGCGATCAGCAAGGCCCGCTTCGCCGCGGGCTGACCGACGACGTCGCAGAAATCCGGCGTCTCGCAGTCGAGCGGTGCGGTGACCGGCACCGGTGTCGCGGGTGCGAGAGGGCCACGATGCAATCGTTCGATCAGGTCGCGCAGGGATGTTGCGGTCGCAATCCGCACGCCAGCGACCAGCGACGCTTCGGTGACGTTGGCCGGTGGCACCAGCAGGGTCGCGGCTTCGGTCGCGCCGCTGAGCATACGCGCCACGGAGAGCGTGCCTCGGACCGCGCGCAGTGAGCCATCGAGTCCCAGTTCACCGACGGCGACCAGTCGCGAGACGGATGCTGGCGACAGCTGCCCTGTGGCGACAAGAAAACCGAGCGCGATCGGCAGGTCGTAGCCATTGCCGATTTTTCGCACGTCAGCCGGCGCCAGTGCCGCCAGCACACGCAGCGATGGAATCCGGAACCCACATTCACGGAGGGCCGCAACGACCCGTTCCTTCGACTCCCGGACGACGCTGTCGGCGAGGCCGACGATCGTCCAGAGCGGGAGGCCCTGCGACACGTTGACCTCGACCGTGATCGGGGTGGCATCGATGCCCAGAACGGCGGCGGAGCGGAGAGAGGCGAGCACGGAGCCAAGGTGCGCCGCGCAGGCTCGGATCGAAACGCAATTCAACGCCGTCGTGATCGATTCGATGCGTTCAATCCTTCATCATCAGATGAAAGCGGTCCGTCAATCCGTACTCCTTGTCGTAGATCACCAACAGCTCGAAGAACCAGGTGATGGCCAGCGGGCCGAGCAGGACGCCAATCAGCCCGATGTACTCGATGCCCGCAAACGCGCCCAGCAGCGTCGTCAGCGGATGCAGGTTGCAGACGCGGTTTGCAACGATCGGTCGCATGATGTTGTCGATGTTCGACACCACGACGCCACCGAACACCGCCAGCCCTACCGCCTGACCGACATTGCCCGTCGCGAACAGCACGATCGACGCCGGCACCCAGACCAGCGCCGAGCCCACCAGTGGCAGCACAGACGCAAATGCGGTGACGGTGCCCCAGACAATCGGGTTCGGCAACTGAAGCACGGCAAATGCCCCACCAACCAGGACACCCTGCGCAACAGCCACCACCACCACGCCGAGTGCGGTCGCCATCGTCACGTCGTAGAACTTGTGCCGCAGATCCTCGCTGTCCTCATCGGTGAACGGCAGGTACCGCTTGACCCTCGGCCACACATCATCTGCCGCCAGCAACAGGTAGTAGAGACCGAGCAGCGCGATCACGAGATTCAGGGTGCCGCGCGCCGCACCGCCCACGGCGCCGAGAATCCGCTGCGATACCCAACTGCCGATGCTGCCACTCGCACGGGCGAGTTGTTCACCGACGTTGATCGGGCCGATCCGCAGCCCTTGCACACTCTGCACCAGTGGGCCCGCGTCCAGCCCGCGAATGGCGCTCGGGATCTCATCGATGAGAATCGTCACCAGTGCACTGCCGGGAATCAGTATCAGCAGCAGGACGACCAGCAGCATAGCCGTCGCCGCCAGTGACCGCGGCACTCGACGTACCACCAGCCACCGGAAGGCCGACACCGTCAGCACATAGAAGACGGCTGCACCCAGAATGCCCGGTGCGAACGGCAACATGGCCCAGAGGATGCCTATGCCGAGCACGATCAGAATTGCCGCCGCCCGGAACTTGCCGGTTGGCACCGGGCCGACGGGTGTCGCACTGGCTGTCACGAGGGGACTGGCGGGCACGGCGGGCGATGTATCAGGATTCATTGCCAATCGGTGAAGCGAAGGCCTTCGGCTGGGCTCGGAAGCCGCATGCGCCGATCAGTTCAGGAGAACGGAAGTGTACGCAAGTGCCACACTCGACCGCGACCCGACGCGTTGCGGACCCATGATCACGAGCGGAGCGCTCGACGCGTGACCCTGACCAGCATCAATCCACACGGTGGCGCCGTCATCGCCACGTATCAGCAGCACCCGGCAGACGACGTCGATCGCCGGCTGACCGAAGCGCACAACGCTCAGCGGCAGTGGCGGCATCTGCCGGTCGCCGACCGCGCAGCGCATCTGCGGACCATTGCAGCGGCGATCCGACGGCACGCCGACGTGCTCGCGACCATGGCAACCAGCGAAATGGGCAAGCCGATCACTGCGTCACGCGCCGAGGTCGAGAAGTGCGCCGCCTGCTGTGAGTGGTACGCCTCACAGTCCACCCTGCTCGCGGTGCACACCGGGCCCGCGCCAGGCGACCAGATCCAGCTCGAACCACTCGGCGTCGTCCTGGCCATCATGCCCTGGAACTTCCCATACTGGCAGGTGGTGCGCGTCCTCGCGCCCGCGTTGCTGCTCGGCAACACCGTGGTGCTCAAGCATGCGGGCAACGTGACCGGATGTGCGCTCGCACTCGAGCTCGCGGTTCGCGATGCGGCCGCCGATGCGGGGGCCGGTGCGGCGCGGCGGTCGGTGCTGCTGTCGGTGCTGCTCATCCCGGTCGAGCGAGTGAGCACGATCATCGCCGATCCGCGAATTGCGGCGGTCACCGTCACCGGCAGCGAGCGGGCGGGCGCGGCCGTCGCGGCGGCCGCGGGTGCCGCGCTCAAACCGGTCGTGCTGGAGCTTGGTGGCAGCGATCCCTTCCTCGTGTGGCATGATGTGGATATCACTGCGGTGGCGCGCGCCGCCGCGCACGCCCGCTGCGTGAACAGCGGCCAATCCTGCATCGCCGCCAAGCGTTTTCTGGTGCACGACGCCGTGTACGACCGGTTCCTGGCGGCCTTCATCGCCGCGATGCGTGCACTGAAAGTGAGCGATCCACGTGCGCTCGACACCGACGTCGGGCCATTGATCCACGTCGCAGCCCGTGACGCCCTCCATGTGCAGGTGCAGGCAACGCTCGATGCGGGGGCGACGGCGCGGCTGGGGTGCGTGAATCCGGGGAGCCCCACCTCGTGGTATCCCCCATCCATCGTGACCGACATCCCCGACGGTTCACCGATGGCAATCGACGAACTCTTTGGCCCCGTTGCCGGCGTCTGGCGCATCCACGATCTGGATGACGCGATCGCGCGCGCGAACAGCACCAGATTCGGCCTCGGCGCCAGTGTCTGGACTCACGACCGCAGCGTGGCGGAGCGCTGCGCCGCGGAATTTCACGCCGGCAGCGTCATGATCAATCAACCGGTCATTTCGGATCCTGCCCTGCCCTTCGGCGGTACCAGGGCGAGCGGCCATGGGCGCGAACTCGGACTGGCCGGGCTGACTGCATTTGCCAACATCAAGACCGTGCGCGGCCTGTTTTCCTGACGCGCCAACGTGGCGTCAGTTGCCGCCCAGCCAGCGCCACCACCACTGGCCACGCTCGGCGTCGTCCTGCAGCTCATCCAGCGCTGCATGCCACGCCGTGCGCATTTCACCCGCATCGCCAAACCGCGTCTCCGCCTGTGGCGCCAGCGCGCGGGCAATGAACGGAACCAGCGAGGCCGGGATGCCGTCCACGTCCATGTCGCCGCGCAGCTGTTTCGCGACGATCACGCGAGCGTCGCCGCTGCCGAACGGCGGCCGTCCGGTGAGCGCAAAGGAGATGATCGCGCCGAGCGCGAAGAGATCGACGCTGGGGCCCTGCGGCTCACCCATGATCTGCTCGGGCGCCGCGAACTCAGGGGTCCCCGTTCCGCCGTGCCGCTCCGAACTTCCGGGACCGTGCGCGATGCCGAAATCCGTCAATCGCCACCGCTGGTTGCGATCGATCAGCACGTTTTCGGGCTTGAGGTCGCGATGCACGATGCCGACCGCGTGCGCAGCCTCGAGTGCGTCGAGAATCCCGTCGACCTGCGTTGCGATGTCCACCGCCGGCTGCGCACCACCGCGCGTGATGAGGCTCGCGACGGAGCCCCCTTCCGCCAGTTCCATCGTGTACCACGAGATGCCATCGCGCGTCTCCCAGTCATAGATCGGAACGATTGCCGGGTGGGCCAACTGCGCGGCCAGCTTTGCCTCGCGACGAAATTGCGCCACCGCCACGTCGTCATCGGCGACGCTCGGGTGCAACACCTTCATCGCCACTTCCCGCTGCAGCGACAGGTCGCGCACGCGCCATACGCTGCCGAACGTGCCGGCACCAAGCCGCGCCAGCACTTCGTAATCGTCGCCGGTCGCCCAGCGCAGGCGGACCTCTTCCTGATCTGCCGCACGACGGGCCGTCGGTGCCACGCGCTCGATCCCGATGACACTGGTGCGCACACTGGCCACACGCTCCATCGCACGCAGCATGGTCGCCACCGTTTCATGCCGGTCGCCGGGGTCACGCGAGAGTGCCCGGTCGAGGATCGCCGCGACCTTGGCCGGACAGTCGGGGCGCACCAGCGCCAACGGTGGCGGCGCTTCGTCGGCCGGCGGTCGCTCGCCGGTCATCATCGAAAACGCCATCGCCGCCAGCTGCCACTGATCGCTCAGCATGCTTGGCTGCCAGCCGTTCACCCATTCGGGCGCATACGGCACGAACGTTTCCGGTGGGGCAGCTCCTGCGGGGCGCTGCGCGTCTGGCAACGCCCACTCCCACCCGAGCTGCCAGAGTCGCCCGGTCGGTGTGATCCAGCAGCTGCCGCTGCCAATCGCTCCATGCGGAAGGCTCTGATCGTGCAGGTAGACGAGCAACGTCCCGACCGTGCGCAGCAGATTCAGCATGCCGGGCGCATCATCCGGGCCGATGCGCCGGGTGCGTGTTTCGATGCTTTCGCCGGCAATCCACCGCCGGAGATACCCCGGACCACGCGCCACGTCAGCGGAGTCGGCCCAGTAGTGGTACGTGGTTGGAATTGCCGGATGACTCTGATGCGCCAGATTGCGAGCTTCGGCCGCCAGCCAGACGCGATGCGACGGATCAGGCACCGTGACCAGCGACAGCGAGCGACCCAACGCATCGATGATTTCCTGATAGTGACGCACGGCGCTGTGCACGCCACCACGCCCCCATCGCCAGCCTGGCGGCAGCACCCATGGCTGCAGATGCTCAGGCAGCGTAGGCAATACGACGCGCGGCACTCCGCCAGCAGGGGTCAACATCGAGGGCCGTTCAGAACCGGTCATGATGACAAAGTAGTGACATAGCCAACACTCGGAGCCTGACGAAGCACCATCGCGACGGCGGTGCCGTCCGGGCCGCTCCGTTCGATCGTCAACGAACCGCCCCAACCATCGACGAGCCGACGGCTGATCGCGAGACCGAGCCCGCTGCCGCTCGTGCGTGTGGAAAAATGCGGTTCGAACACCTTGAAGAGCACATCGGCGGCGATGCCGGTTCCATTGTCGCGTACCTCGATGCGGACCACCTCCGGCGCACGTCGGATCTCGACCCGCACGAGCGTCGCGCCGGCCTGTCGTGCGTTCTCAAGCAGATTGAGCAGCACATCGCGCAGTTCCGGAGCGCGCGCCATCGCCGGTGCAGTTCCAGCACCGGGAACACTCAGCTCCCATTGCACCGCCCCCTCGGCCATGCGCTCCAGCGTCAGGACTTCTTCGACCACGGCGACGACGTCGGTCGGCTCCGCAATCGGGGCACTCTCCGGCGACGTGCCATAGCGACTGAAGGCGCGCGCGATTTCATCCAGTCGATCGATCTGCGTCAGAATCGTCCCCACGTTACGCTCGAGAATCGCGTCGAAGTCCGGCCGGCCATCATCCCGGGCCCGTCGCAGATGCTGGACGCCGAGCCGGATGGGTGTGAGCGGATTCTTGATCTCGTGGGCGACCTGTCGCGCCATCTCGCCCCAGGCCAGTACGCGCTGCGCGTGCGCCAGCTGGGTGACGTCATCCAGTGTCACGACGACACCACCGAGATCGAGACGCGTGAAGCGTCCCTGCACCGTCGCTTCACGCCACGTTTCCTCGAAAGCCGCGTCGCGTTTGGTCGACGCCGCAAACGCGGCGGTGCGCTCCGCGAGCGACGGTGAGACGATCTGCAGCAGCGTGCCGGCCGGTACCGTCCCGCCGAGCAGTGCCTCTGCTCGCGGGTTGGCCAGCACCACACGTGTCTCGGCGTCGACGGCAATCACCCCTGAGGCCACCGTGCGCAGGACCGCGTCCGTTCGCCGACGCGCCGCATCGAGCGCGCGCTCGCTGGCGCGCAGGTCATCCGCCATCCTGCGGAACGCATCGAACACGGGGACGAATTCGCTCGGCGGTGCCTGATCCAGTCGGGGCGCGCGTTCACCGGCGGCGACGGCCACGGCCGCATCGCGCAGTGCACCGATCGGGCGGGCGAATTGACGGGCCGCGAGGCCGGAGAGCCAGAGAGCGGCCATCACCCCACTCAGCGCGCCGAACAGCAGCAGCACCACGAGGTCTTCGCGCCGCCGGTCGAACATTTCCTCCTCCAGCACGGCCGGCGCAGCGACCACGATGCGTTCACCGCGCGCACCGCGGGTGCTGAGATAGCTGAGCAGGACGTTGGTTCCCGCCACGGGCACGGTACTGGTGGCCGTCAGTGAGCCGCCGGGCGCCAGCGTCTGTGCCACCGCCGGCGGAAGAAAGAGTCCGACCGGTGCCAGCGCGCCGAACAACTCGTCGCTCACATCCACCAGTCGTCCGACCGAGTACCCGAGCAGCGGCACGCCGATGCGTCGGCTGGCCTGTTCGAGTTCCGGCCGTTCGCCCGAGCGATCCACCGCACGCAGGAACTCGCGCACCAGCAGCTCGCGCTTTTCGGCATCATCGATGCGCAACCGCTGAAAGCTCCAGACGGTGAGCACGCTGAGCGGCACCACGAAAAACAACAGCAGAACGATGGTCAGTCGGAGCCGGTAGCTGCCACGCAGTGATCGGCGGCGCAGCCGCCACCAGCGCCAGGCACCGGCGCGTGTCAATCCCGCTGCGGCTGAGAGTGCGAACAGCAACGCCAGATCAGCCGCCACCAGCAATGTGCCACGCTGAATCAGCGACCACCCCGCCGGCACCTCGATGCGCGCGTGCGCCTGCAGCGGGCCGAGGACGGTCGGAACGACGCGAGATCCATCGAGCGCCCCTCGCACGCGCGTCCACCGCATCCCGTCATTCGCTTTTCTATCGGCCTGCACTTCACCCAGCTCGAAGCGATACGGTGGCGCGCCGGAGGTTGGAGACGCGTAGCCAAGCAACGCCGCCACGGCCGGCGTCGCGAGCGCGCGGGCGCGCGGTTCAACGATGACGGTGGTCACCGTGCTGTCGCTGAACGGAACGGCGAGCACCTGATACACGCCTGGATAGCCGATGACATCACTCATCGCCGGCCGACCCGACCGCACCGCACGTTCGAAGACGGCGCGCACATCGAGTTCCTCCGTCTGCCCGAAGACATCGAGCGACGCGATCGGCGTGCCATCCAGCTTCCACGTCGCGGCCGTGAGCGGATACCGCGCCACCAGATCGCTGGCCGAAACGCGGTCGAGCAGATCGGCGCGTGATCGCGGCGACGGTTGCTCCACCAGCTGGGTCGCGAATCGGTCGAGCAGCTGTGCCGCCTCCGGGTCAGGTGCGGTCAGGCGCGCCGTCTCGAACGCGGCCAGTTCCACCGTCCGCCGCATGACACCGCCCCACGTCAGCACGGTCGCCCCCAGCGCGGCCACCACACCAACCTGCAGCAGCACCGCGCGCGTTGGTCTCGACAACGCCGTACACACGATGACGCCGATCCAGAGCAGCGTGTAGCCGTTGTTCCAGGCGCCGTCGGGCTGCCACAGTCGCGGCGCGAGTGCCGCGGCGATCACGGCCAGCGATGGTCCAACCATGGGATCGACGCCGCGATCGCCACGCAACCACGCACGACCGGCCGCCGCCCCACCGAGCAACACCACCGCTCCAAAGAGGAAAATGCCGATCTGCCACGACAGCCAGAGCGCGATCGGCGTTCCGGTCGCGGGCAGTTTGATGCCACTCCCGAGTGCGCGAAGGAGAAATGGTCCGATCGGCACCAGCACCAGGAGCACCAGCCCAGGCACGAGGCGTGACTTGTACGCCGGGCGCGCACGACGCAACGCCAGCCCCGCCAACGTCAGCAAGGCCCCCGACAACACCAGCGCCGCCAATCCGGCGAGCGTGACACTGCCGACACGCACGAAGTACACGCTCGGATCGAAGACCCAGGACACATTGCTCAGCGCGCCGAGTGGCACGAGGCCAACCACCAGCGCGCCGGCGGCCAGCGCCCCGAGTTGCTCGGACAGCGAGGGGCGACGCCGCCAGGCGGCGACGATCAGCGCCAGCGCCCAGGCGGCGAGCACGCTGCCGCCCAGACCGCGTGCGGTCTCCAGCTGGCGCGTGACCGCGTTGCCGCGCGTCGGTGCCGTCGCGCGATACCGGAGCAGCGCTTCACCATCGACAAGCCACGGCCGAAAGCCGCTTTCGTCGGCGGGGCCTGGAGGCGCGAACTCGATCGCACCCACCGACGCGCGGCGCGCGAGGTCAGCGCCGAGGCCATCGACGAGGTGGCGAGCCGGCGGATCGGCATCCAATACCATCGTCGCGACCGCCACCGCATTGCCTCGGCGCTCCGCCGCGTAGAGGACGAGGTAGAAACGAAGCCGTTCGACACCAATCTCGCCGCGAAGTACCTCCGGCACGGCGCGCGGCTCACCGGCCCAGCCAACCGGAAGTCCATTCCGATAGAGGACGACGCTGGTGCGGACGTCGAGCCCATCGAGCGTCGCGAGATACCGGAATCCCGCCGTCGGCGGCTCCGGTGCGTCCAGCGCCCGCATCGCCAGCTGACGAACCCGTGATGCGGCGATCGGCAGTGCACGCGCCGCACTCGCGTCGCCGCGGCGAATCGCGGCGTCGGCCCACGCATCGAAGCGTGTCGCAATCCGAGTCAGCTCGAACTGCTGCCAGGCAGCGGTGGCCACGAAGAGCATACCAAGCGCGATCACGAGTCGCGGTGACCGGCGTCGCTGGGCCCAGTGCCCGAGTACCGCCGTCGCCATCGCCGCCGCCGCGACCGCCAGCAACCACCCCAGCGACGGAGCACGAAGCCAGAGAGCGGCACAGACGACACCCGCCGCCGCGGGGAACAGCCAGCGGCGGCGCGGTGTCAGGAGCGGTTCCGGCGAGGAGGTCGGCGACAGAAGATGGGGAGCAGAAGCGGTGAATCTGCGGCGACATGTCGCGCGCAACGGCTGAGACAGGTCAGTTTACAGGGTGACGCGTTTCCCCCATACACCATTCTGGACAGGCTTGGCTCTCTGCGTCAGCAGCGTTCTCGTCCGTGTGCGCCCGGCCGTGGCCCAGGCTGCCTCCACCGGCACGCTGCTCGATGCCCTCTCGCTCACGGTGCAGCTGGACTCGACCAGCGTCGCGCGCGGGTCGATGCGGTTTCGACAGTACCGGACCGGGAATGATGTCGAACTGGTAGCGAGCGGCATTGTCGTCCGACGCGGGTTGCGGGTCTCGGCCGAACTCCGGACGGACTCCCTCTACGGCCTGCGGCGATACTCGGCCGAGTCCCGCGACAGTTCCGGTCGCTTAGTGGACCGGATCGTCGTGACCAGCGCTGGCGGTCGAGTCACGCTGGAGCGCGTCAGTCCGCGCCGGCGCACGGTGCGCGAGTACCTCGCGCAACGGGAGCTGGTCATTATCGACTCGGCCGCGATCGTGCCGTTCGTGGCCCTGGCCGGGCGGGTGCACCGGGATGCCGGGCTGGCCGTTCTCGATGTTCGCCGCGGCACCTTGACGCCGGCGACGGCGGTCCTTGGCGAGCCGGTGGAACTCGCCGTTGCCGAAGTGATCGTGACGGCCACCCCTGTCACGGTGTCGGGATTGCCAGATGCCATTCGATGGTGGCGTGACGCGAAAGGGCACTTGCTGCGCGTAATCTGGGGCGATCGAAGCCGCGTCATGCGGGACGATCCGCCCACCTGACGCTCGGCGCGTCCCAACTGAGGCCGTACTGAAACCGTACACCGGGAAGCCGCGTACACCGAAGAAGTCTGAGTTACCCCTAGCCTGCCAATGCCGATGAACGCACTCTCCCGTGGCCTCGCCGCCGCGTTGCTGTTCCTTCCCGCCATCGCTCGAGCACAGACCACGCAGGCGCCGACGACGCTCAGTGTCGAGCAGGCCGTCGAACTGGCGCAGGCCAACAATCCGCAGCTCAGGCAATCGCTGAACGCGCGGCGCAGCGCCGCCGCCGCCACCCGGAGCGCGTATGGGCAGTGGCTGCCCAATGTGAGCTCGTCGGCCGGCTTCTCGTGGCGCGAAGGACGGCAGCAGGTCTTCAACGGCGTCGGGTTTGGCGCCAATGCCAACACGATTGGCTCGAGCGCAAACCTGAATGCGACTCTGAACTACGGACTCGATGTGCTGTTGCAGCCGCGTGCGAACAAGCTCGCGGAGCGCGCCACCGACGCTGAAGTCGATGCGGCCTCACAGCAGCTGCGCACCACCGTCACGCAGCAATATCTCATCTCGCTGCAGGCACAGGCGCGCTCAGTGCTGCAGGACACGCTGCTCGAAAGCAGCCGCCTCACGCTCGACCTGGCCAAGGCGCGGCTGGCCGCCGGCAGCGCGACGACGCTCGATGTGCAGCGCGCCGAAGTGGCGCTCGGCCAGCAGCGCGTCCAGGTCGTGCAGGCCCGCAATACGCTGGCAATCGAGTCGCTGCGTCTCTTCGAAAACCTCGGCGTCACGCCGCCGGCGACCGATGTCGCACTGACGACGACGTTCGCCGTGTCACCGATCGGCACCACGCTGCCCGACTTGATCGAGCTGGCCAGGAAGGGCAATCCGAACGTGGTCGCACGCCGCGAGCGGGAAGATGTCGCCGCCGTGAACCAGCGGATTGCGAAGGCGGCTTACCTGCCCCAGTTCTCGCTGTCGGCGGGCTACAGCGGGTTCACCAACTCGTTCACCGACAACAGCTTCCCGGTGACGCAGGCGCTCGCCGGCAAGCAGGGCGGCTGTTTCTCGCGCGGGTCCGTGCTCACGATCGTCGGACAGCCGTTTGATCCGGCGACCTGCAACGCCATCGCACTGACTCCGGCGGAAATCGAGCGGGCGAAGTCAAGCAACAACGCGTTTCCGTTCAGCCTGACGCGCAACCCGTACAACGTCAGCGCTCAGTTCTCGCTGCCGCTGTTCAACGGCTGGCAGCGTGAGCAGCGGGTCGCGGAAGCGGCCGTGGCGCGCGACAACGCGCGGCAGCAGGTGCGGCAGCAGGAACTGGCCGCGCAGCAGTCGGTCCGCGTGGCATACCTGAACCTCGATGCCGCACGGCAGACCGTCGCAATCCAGGACGAGAATGGCAAGCTGGCCCGCGAAGCACTCCTCCTCGCGGAAACCCGTTATCGTGTAGGGCAGGCGACCTTTCTCGATGTCGCCAACGCGCGCGCAGATTTCTCGCGCGCCGAGAATGACCGCATTACCGCTGTGTACGATTTCCACCGGGCTTTTGCCGCGCTCGAGCAAGCTGTCGGCCGTCGCCTGCGCTGACCCACCCAAGAGAATCACATGACGAAAGGCGTTAAGATCCTGATCGCAGTGGCGGTCGTTGCAGGGCTGGGCGGCGCGGCATACTTCGCGAAACAGAAGGGCAACAACAAGGCCGCAACCGTCAAGGTCGAAGCGGTCGAAGCGCGCGACCTCGTGGCCAGTGTGACGGCCAGTGGGCAGGTGCGCCCACGCACGAAAGTCGACGTCAGCGCAGACATCACCGGAAAGATCATTCGGCTCTCCGTCAAGGAAGGCGATCAGGTGACGCAGGGCCAATTCCTGCTGCAGATCGATCCCCAGCAGTTCGAGGCTGCGCTGCAGCGCTCGCAGGCCGCGCTCGCCTCAGCCAAGGCGCAGCTGGCACAGGCCAGCGCCAATTTCATCCAGGCCAAGCGAAACTACGATCGCTCGGCGGAGATCAAGAAGTCGACGCCGACGTTGCTCAGTGACGAGCAGTTGGAGCAGCTCCGCACCCAGGTCGAAGTCAATCAGGCGCTGTCCGATGCCGCCAAGTTCAGTGTCGAGCAGTCCGAGGCCGCGGTGCGCGACGCCCGCTTCTCGCTCAGCCGCACCACCATCACCGCCCCGATGTCGGGCCGGATCACCCGTCTCAACGTCGAGAATGGCGAAACGGCCATCCAGGGCACACTGAACAAGGATGCCGCCACGCTGCTGACGATCTCTGATCTCTCAGTGCTCGAGACGAAGATCAAGGTCGACGAAACCGACGTGTCACGCATCAAGCTCGGTGACAGCGCCGTGGTGCAGATCGACGCGTTCCCCGATACGACGTTCATCGGCCGCGTGGTCCGGATCGCCAATAGCTCCGTCAAGGCAGCGGGCGCGACGCAGGCGGCCGATCAGGCCGTCGACTACGAAGTGGTGGTGCAGCTGGTCAACGCGCCCAGCGCGACGCTCCCTGACTTCTCGGCCACCGCCAAGGTGATCACCGATATCCGGCAGCGTGTGCTGTCGATTCCGATCATCGCACTCACGGTCCGTGAAGACTCGGCACTGATGAGCGGCGACACCGCGCAGACGGCCGGCGGCCGGAAGCCGGCGTCGAAGCAGGTCGGCAAGCGCGACGTCGAAGGGGTGTTCGTGGTCAACGCCGGGAACACGGTCAGCTTTCGTGCCATCAAGGTCGGGATTGCCGGGGATCGGTACTTCGAAGTCCTCGGCGGGCTGAAGGCCGGCGATCGGATCGTGTCGGGCACCTATCAGGCGATCCGCGAGTTGCGTGATGGAGCAACGGTGAAGGAAGAGCTTGCCGCCGATTCCGCCAAGGCCAGAAAGGAGAAGAAGGCGTGAGTTCACCATCAGCGCCGGATTCGCTGACCGAAACCGCTGAACGGCGCGTTGTCTCGTCGGCGCAAGGCGATGCACCCGACAAGGACTGGGTCATCGTCACGCGTGGCATCACCCGTCAGTACGAAATGGGCGGAGAGATCGTGCGCGCGCTCCGCGGCGTCGACCTTGCCGTGCGCCGCAATGAGTACGTCGCCATCATGGGACCCTCCGGCTCCGGCAAGTCGACGCTGATGAACCTGATCGGATGTCTGGACACGCCGACCAGTGGCGAGTACTGGCTCAACGGGCTGCAGGTCTCCACGATGAGCGATGACGCGCTGGCGCAGGTGCGCAACAAGGAAATCGGCTTCGTGTTCCAGACGTTCAACCTGCTGCCACGCGCCACGGCACTGCAGAATGTCGAGCTGCCACTGGTGTACGCCGGCATTGCGAGCGGCGAACGGAAGAAGCGCGCCGCCAGCGCCCTCGAGCGCGTGCAACTTGCAGAGCGGATGTCGCACAAGCCCAACGAGCTCTCAGGTGGTCAGCGCCAGCGTGTCGCCATTGCTCGTGCGCTGGTGAATGAGCCGTCGATTCTGCTGGCCGACGAGCCGACCGGCAACCTCGACTCGCAGACATCGGAAGAGATCATGCGGGTCTTTGAAGGGCTCGCCTCGCAGGGACAGACAGTCATCATGGTCACGCACGAACCCGAAATCGCGGCGCATGCACGCCGCGTGGTCGTGTTGCGCGACGGGCTCATTGCCAGTGATGACAGCGGCGACGTCTACCGGACCAGCCGTCTGGGTCAGGGGCACTGATCGATGCCGCTCTTCGAGGCCGTGCTGCTGGCACTGCAGACCATCCGAACGCAGAAGCTGAAAAGCTTCTTCACCATGCTGGGCGTCTGCATCGGCGTCACGTTCCTGATTGCCGTCGTCAGCATCGTCGAAGGCATGAGCCTGTACATGGAGAACGACCTCGTCGGCAAACTCCTTGCCGTGAACACCTTCGAAGTGCGCAGCCGCCCGAATGTGAACATCGGCAGCACCACTGAGGCAATGTGGCGCGAGTACCAGCGTCGCCCGCGGCTGATGGAGCAGGACGTCGCACCTGTCGTCGCGGCACTGCCGCCGGAAGCGCTCTGGGCGCCGATGAGCTCTGACAACAACATCAGCGCCACGACCTTGACGGGGCGCCCGAAGGCGGTTCAGGCCTACAACACGACGCGGACGTATTTCGAGATCAAGAAGATGGGCGTCGCGGCCGGCCGCGTCTTCTCGCCGCAGGAAGATGCCATGGGCTCGCTGGTGGTGGTGATCGGGAAGGACGTGAAGGACCACTTCTTTGCCAACGTCGATCCGATCGGCAAGGAGCTGCGCCTCGGCAATCTGCCGTACACGGTCATTGGCGTCGCCGAAAGTCAGGGCAGCGCCCTCGGGTTCTCGTTCGACAAGTTCATCGTCGCGCCGTACACCTCGCCGCTCCGGCGCCTCACCAATCGCCAGAAGGGCGTGATCGACGCCGTGATGGTCAAGAGCCCGTCGGAAGCGATCATGACGGCCACGATGGCCGACGTGCAGGAGGTGATGCGCTCGGTGCGCAAGCTGCGCCCGGGTGAAAAGGACAACTTCGTGCTCGAGACGTCGAGCTCGGCCCTCTCCTTCTTCGCCAAGATCAAGCAGTATCTGGTGCTCGCCGGTGTGGTGCTCCCGGCCATCGGCCTGATCGTCGGCGCGATCGTGATCATGAACATCATGCTGGTCGCGGTGGCCGAGCGGACACGTGAGATCGGTGTCCGCAAATCGCTGGGCGCGCGCCGTCGCGACATCATGGCACAGTTCCTGGTCGAATCCACCACACTCTCGATTCTTGGCGCCGCGATCGGCGTTGCCCTCGGCGCCGCGCTCGCCAAGATCATCGCCGCCGTCAGCCCGCTGCCGGCCAGCGTCGCGCTCTGGTCGGTGATCGTGGCAGTCATCGTCGGGGCGGGTGTCGGCATCATCGCCGGTGTCTACCCTGCCTCACGCGCCAGCCGGCTCGATCCGGTCGTCGCCCTCCGATCGGAGTAACACGATGTCACTCAAGTCCACCATCAGCGGCACCGTCGAAGGTGTCGGTATCGCCCTCGAGTCGATCCGCGCCAACAAGCTGCGTGCCGGTCTGACCATTCTCGGCGTCTCGGTCGGCGTCTTCGTGGTCGTGGCCATTGGTGCCATGATCACCGGCATCAACGGCGCGGTCACGAAGGATCTCGCCTCGGCTGGCCCGAACACCTTCTACGTCTCCCGCGCCCCGATCAGCTTCGAAGCCTGCGACGGCAGCGCCGACACGTGCAAATGGCGTCGCAACCCGCGCCTGACGGTGGACGATGCCGCCACCTTTCGGGCCTTGCCATCCATCCGTGCCGTCATCACGGGCATCAACACCAATGCCAGTGCGCGGTATCGCGGCGAATTCCTGTCGTCGATCAGCGTCCAGTCCTTCAGCACCGACTGGCTGATGGTCGACGGCGGCACGATCGTCACCGGACGCTCCTGGACCGACGCGGAAAACAAGGCCGGTTCCAAGGTCGTGGTGCTGAACAAGAAGATCACGGAGCAGCTGTTCGGTGAGAGCGACCCGCTCGGCAAGCAGGTCCAGATCGGCAACGTGCCGTTCGACGTGATTGGTACGTACGACAAGCCGCTCAATCCGCTGGGCGATGACAACGATGCGGTGGCGTACATGCCGATGCAGGCGGCCATCACGGCACTCAACGCGCGGCCATGGTGGGTCAACATCACTGTCCGCCCACGTGACGAGGTGTCGCGCGATCAGGCCATCGATGACGTGACCGCTGCGCTCCGCGGAAAGCGGCGTCTGCGCCCGGCGGATGACAACAACTTCGCCATCATCACGCAGGACAAGATCATGGAAATCTACGACAAGGTCGTCGGCACATTCTTCATCGTGATGCTGGCGCTGTCCGCCGTCGGGTTGCTGGTGGGCGGCGTCGGCGTGATCGCGATCATGATGATCAGCGTCACCGAGCGTACACGGGAGATCGGTGTGCGCAAGGCGCTCGGCGCCACCGCCGGCATCATTCTCTGGCAGTTCCTGGTCGAAGCCGCAACGCTGACCGGTATCGGTGGCGTGGTCGGTCTCGCCGTCGGGGCGCTGGTGGCATTCATCATCCGTACGAACTTCCCGATTCCGGCGGAGATCCCGCTGCTGTCGGTGGTGGCCGCGATTGGCGGCAGCATCGTCACCGGGGTGCTGTTCGGCATCATCCCGGCGTTCCGCGCGGCGCGGCTCGATCCGGTGGTGGCGCTGCGGTACGAGTAGGCGACGGTCAGCACAGCGAAGAATGACGGTGTGCGACGTGTGCGGAGCACGCACCGGTCGCGTCGCTGGCACGCGGTCACGCACTCATGTCGCGTGACCGGAGTCCGGCCATGGCGGCCACGCTCTGCTGGTACGTGCGCCGGAGCCTCGTCACACGCGCAGCCGAACCGCCGGCGCCGTAGTGGGCTGCCACTGAAGTTCTGGTAGCGCAAAGCCGCGTGCGGCACCGAACGAAGCGCTGAGAACGCGGGCCTGACCATCTCCGTTCTGCGGCGTCGAGAGCCGAAGAGCGGAACTGGCGCTGAGGCAGAGGCGTTTGGGCTCACAGGTCACGACCGGCCGCTGTTTCGCCCAATTCCGCTATGATTCCGACGTGCACCTGAGTGACGTCTTTCTGACTGCCTTCACGCAGCTTCGAGCCAACAAATTCCGGGCGTTCTTCACGCTCCTCGGAATCATGGTGTCGGTCGCGTTTCTGGTCGCCGTCATCGCGATCATCAACGGCATGAACGTGTATGTCAGCGAACAGGTGGCGGGCTCGCTGATCGGCAAGGACGTATTTCAGGTCAGGCGCGGGCCGATTTCCCTTGGCCTGATTGACGACGAGGCGCTGCGCCGGATCCAGAAGCGCCCCCGCATCACCCTTCGCGACGCCGCCGTGTTGCAGGAGGCCCTGCCGGACGCCGCGGCGATCAGCCTGCAGTCCGGCTGGCCCACACCACTGGCGGACATCACGTGGCGTGAGCGCACGGTCGGCAGCGCGACCATCTTCGGCATCACGGCCGACTTCCAGCGGGTGCAGGACTACCGGTTCGAGGCTGGCGTTCCGCTGACCGACCTCGACGTGCGCGAGCGGCGCCGCGTGGTGGTGATTGGTAACGACATCGCCAGAACCCTGTTCGACGGCGTCGATCCGATCGGGCAGAGTATTCGGATCAGGGGTCAGCTGTTCACGATCGCTGGCGTGGTCGCGCCGAAGGGACGGGTTCTCGGTCAGAGCTTCGATGGTTTCGTACTGATGCCGATTCCGGCCTTCGAGGCGATCTACGGTCGGCGGTTGACGACCACCATCAGCATCAAGGTCACCGATCCGGAGACCATGCCCGCGATGATGAATCGGGCAGAAGAGGCCATGCGCCTCGCGCATCGCATGCGTCCGGGGGAAGCGAACGATTTCAGCATCGAGACCGCCGACGCACTGGTCGACTTCTGGAAGAAGCTGACCAGGACGCTCTTCTCGATCATTCCCGCGGTCGTCGCGATCGGGATCGTTGTCGGCGGCGTGGTGATCATGAACATCATGCTCATGTCGGTGACCGAACGCACCCGCGAGATCGGGATTCGGATGGCCGTCGGTGCGTCGCGCGGCGACATCCAGCGGCAGTTCCTGGCCGAATCGGTCGCGGTCTCGGCGCTGGGCGGCCTGATGGGGCTGGCGCTGGGCGCGCTACTGGCCTGGCTGGTCGCGGCGCTCTCGCCGCTGCCGGCCCGCGTGACACCGTGGTCAATCGGGGCCGCACTGGCCCTCGGCGCTGGCGTCGGCGTGCTCTTTGGCGTCTACCCTGCCACCCGCGCGTCGCGGCTGGATCCCATCGACGCGCTCCGGTCGGAGTAAGCAGTGGCGACCGCGCGAGCCGTGAGCCAACTGGGGCAGAACGTCGCCATCGCGCTGGCCGCGATCCGCGCGTCCAAACTCCGCTCAGGGCTGACGATTCTCGGGGTCGTGATCGGCGTCTCGACCGTCATGACGATGGCGAGCCTCGTGCAGGGCATCCGCGATCAGATCGTCCGCACCCTCGAGATCGCCGGGCCGACCACGTTCTACGTGTTGAAAGTGTTCTCGCAAACACCCCTCAATCCGGATCGGCTGCCGAAGTACGTCCGGATCCGTCCTGACCTGGTGAACGACGAGGCCGAACGCATCAGGAACCTGCCGGAGATCCGGTACGCGTCGCTCTGGGGCCAGGCCATCGCCCGGGTCGAATTCGGTGGCACACGCACGCAGAGTGTTGCCATCTTCGGTGCCGACGAAGGCTTCACCACCATTCAGGGCGGCGAATTGTCCGCCGGCCGGTGGTTCACGCGCGCCGAAGTCACCGGTGGCGACGCGGTCGTCGTGCTACGCGATGCGATTGCCGAGAAGGTGTTCGGTCGCCTCGATCCGCTCGGCAAGCTGGTTCGCGTTGGCGGACGGCCCGCGCGCGTGATCGGCATCTATGTGCAGCCGGGAAACATCTTCTCACCACCGGGTTCGGAAATCGGCGGCATCATCCCGTTCCGGATGCTCGATACACAATTCCGGATCGACAAGACCAATGGGCTCTGGATTCCAGTCAAGCCGAAGCCAGGCGTCTCGGTGAGTGATGCGCAGGCGAGTGTCACGGTGGCGCTACGCAGCGGACGAAAGCTGCGCCCGCGGGACGAGAACACCTTCGACCTGGTGACGCAGGATCAGGTGCTCGACACCTTCAACAGCCTCACCAGCGTGTTCTTCCTCGTGCTGATCGTCCTGTCGAGCGTCGCGCTGCTGGTCGGCGGAATCGGCGTGATGGCGATCATGATGGTGTCGGTCACCGACCGCACCAGGGAGATCGGCCTGCGCAAGGCACTGGGGGCGACCACCGGCGACATCCGGCTGCAATTTCTGGTGGAAGCCGCGACACTCACCGGCATCGGCGGAATCGTCGGGGTGCTGGTCGGCGGCGCCGTCGGCAAGCTCGTCACCCTGCTCCTCGACATCACCACCGGATTTCCGGTGACGCTGACGATTGTCGCGGTGACATCGTCGGTCTTCGTCGGCGTGCTGTTCGGGCTCGTGCCTGCCAACCGCGCGGCGCAGCTCGATCCGGTGGACGCGCTGCGGTACGAGTAGCACCGTCGCTCAGAACCCACGCGCTTTCAGGAACACTTCCCACAACGGCGCATCACTCGGCACCGCCAGCAGCAGATACTCCACCGCCGCCAGCGCGATCAGCATCGCCAGCAGCGCGCGACTCTGGCGCAGGAACGCATCCTTCGTCTGCCAGCCGTTCCACCAGAACAGGAGCGCCACACCAACTGCCGCAAAGAACGAGAACGGCAGGAAGTCGGTGTTCACCGGCGGACCATAGTACGAGAGCAGAAACTGCAGGTGCGGCGGCAAGAATCGCGCCCCTGGATTCGCGACACCAAAGAAGATGTTCAGCTTCGCCACCTGCAGTACCAACCAGTAGGTCGCCAATCCGGTGAATGCCAGGCGATTGGGCGAGGTCCGGACATGCAGCCAGCTCACGAAGAGCACCACGACGCACAGCAACTCGTGCCAGAGCAACGACGTGATCGCCTCCGTCGCCCGAAACACGGTGGCTTCGCCCGCGACGCTCGCGGCGTGCCCGGGACCGACGATCCACCCCCCATACAGCCCGACGTTGATCCACATCCAGATCGCCGTCGCCGCCAGAAAGGTGCGCCGCGCCGAGGCAGCGGTTCGCAGGCCACGTTGCGCATGAATCACAGAGGTCGCCCACACCGCGACGGCGGTCGAAATGATCCACGCCGCGAACCTGGTCCATTCATTCCGCTGCAGCGCGACGATCACCCCGGTCACCAGCCACCAGAACCCGACGACGGCCAGCGTCCCCTTCCCCACCGCGCTCCAGTGATCGTGCCACCACGCCGCCCATGGCCCGCGGGCCACGCCGCCTGGGCGGGCGGAGGCTGCGGTCACGGTCACGTCCGGCGGTGCGGTCATCGTGTCTCCCGCGCCAGGGCTATCGCGCCAGCGATTGATCGGGCATCAACCACCGGCAGCGGCACATAGCGCGCACCGAGCGCTTCCGCCACCTTCCGTGCCATTGGCTCCGGTCGTGGCGACGTGTCGATCAGCACCGCCGACAAGTCACTGGCACGGAACGTCGTGGCCGCATCGAGCACATCACGCATCGACTCGGCGCGTCCACCCTTGCCGTCGCGCGCCACATTTGCGCGACCATCCGTGAGAAAGACGATCACCGGCAACGTGCCCGCACGTCGTGCACTGACACCCGCCGTGATCGATGCATCGATGGCCGCGGCCAGCGGCGTGCCACCACCACCCGGCAGCGAGGCCAGCAGCTTCCGGGCACGCGCCAGGGCACGCGTGGGCGGCAGCAGCACATCGGCCGTCGTTCCGCGAAACGCGATCAACGACACACGGTCGCGCCGCGCATAGCTCTCCGCGAGCAACGCCTCGACCGCCCCCTTCGCTTCACCAAGACGCTGCGCCGCCGCCGATCCCGATGCATCCACGACGAAGATCACCGACGTCCCGGCGCGTTCCACGTAGCGTCGAATCCTGAAGTCGTCGCGCTCGACGATCAGCGAGCGAACAGGCTGGCCCTGCTCGGCACGCACCCGTGCACGCGCACGCTGCCACGGCGCGGCAGTGCGCAGCGTCTCGAGGACATGCAGACGACGCACACCATCCGGCTTCCCGCGACGAGCCGCAACCTGACGTCCCCGCGTCCAGCTCTCCTTCTCCGCACCGGCGCGGCCCATCTCCTGACTTGGCCGCTGAGCACGCGCCAGCAGCGCCGCCAACAGCTCAGGCGGCAGCGCGGCAGAGACGGCATCAATCAGTCGATCCTCCAGCTGCCCGTCGTTCGGCGGCTCGGGCTGCGACTCGTGCGGTGGTGGCGTGTCGTCTGCCGGGGGCGGCGGCTCGGCCTCGTGCGTTGCGGCCGGTGGCGGTGGCGGTGGCGGTGGCGCTGCCTCACCGTCCTCGGGCGGCGGCGCAGGCTCACCATCCGCAGGTGGCGGCGCCGTCTTCTCGTCCTCCGGCGGCGGCATGCGCGTCGCCCGCGGCGCCAGCACCAACTGCACCGCGAGCGCAACATCATCCTCCTCGACGTCATCGCGCGCGTCGAGCGCCGCCAGCGCACGCGCCGTCCAGAGCGCGTACCGCGCCGCCCGATCCGACGCGATGCCGAAGGCCACGCACAGTCCACCAAGTCCGCGGAACACCTCGTCATCCGCGGACACATCGGCCACGCGCGCACGCGCACGCGCCACGACCGCCGCCGTCGGCAACAGCGACTCGTCCAGGCGGACGTCGCCATCGAGCACCAGTGCCAGCCGATCACGCAGCGGGGCCGCGACGCCCCACATCTCCTCATCACTCTCGTCGATCACGATCAGCGCGAAACGCGCGTCGAACTGGGCGTTCACGCCGTCGCGCAGCACCTGTGCCGTGCCGGTATCGATCACCGCTCCGAGCCGCGCCTGCGTCGCCACCGGCATCCGTTCCACCAGCGGAATCACGACCACACCGCCATCCGCATCGGCCAGCACGCCGCGCTCCGCCACCGGCTTGCCGGTGGCGATCGTCGCGGCGAGATCCAGCCCTCCGAAAATGCGGTCATCCGTCGCCGACGCTGGCAGGCGAAAGATCCGCATCGCCGCCGGCAACCGCAGTCGGAGCGCTGCAATCCACTCCTGCGCGCCGGCCGAGGTATCGCGGAGGACGATACCACCAATCCGATCACCCACCACGGCAAACACCGACATCGCGGCCGCGGCTCGCGCCCGTGAGATACTCGAGTCGACCGGGGCCGTACCGGTGGCGGGTGCTGCAACCATCAGACGGGGCCGTACACTGCGGTGATCGCGCGTGCCACGCGCGTGCCGCTGCCGCCATCATCCAGCACGTTTCGTCGCAAGCGATGCCGCAGCGCCATCGGCGCAACCTGCTGTACATGCGCGTCGGTGACCATCTTCGCACCGTCGAGCGCCGCCGCCGCGCGCGCCGCACGCAGCACTGTCAGCTCGCCGCGCACACCGTCGGTCCCCAGATCGACACACAACTGGACGGCCCGGTGCAACACGGCATCCGGGACATGCACGGTCGGCAGTTTCTTGCGCGCGGCAAGAATCCGGGCACGGACCGCCTCATCAGCGGGCTCCCAATGCGCCAGGAACGCTGCCGAGTCACGCTCGTACGCGTCGCGGCGTCGGATCACTTCGACTCGCATCGCCACCTCGTCGCTGGAGCGCACCTCGACGCTCAGGCCAAACCGGTCGAGCAGCTGTGGCCGCAGGTCACCTTCCTCAGGATTGCCGCTGCCGACCAGGACGAAACGCGCGGGATGGCGGATACTCACGCCATCGCGCTCGACCACATTCTCGCCCGTCTGCGCCACGTCCAGCAGCAGGTCGACCAGATGGTCCTCCAGCAGGTTCACCTCGTCGACATACAGGAATCCGCGGTGCGCGCGCGCCAGCAGGCCCGGTTCGAACGCCTTCTCGCCATTGCGCAGAGCCTTCTCGATGTCGAGGGCCCCAACCACCCGATCTTCCGTCGCGCCGAGCGGCAGGTCGACGACTGGCACCCGCTTGTCCGTGACAGGCAGCCGGCCGCGAGCCACGTGCAGGGCGCGCGCCTGACACTCGTCGCAGCGGGTGCCATTGGCACTCGGATCGCATCCGTAGCGACACCCCTCCACGGCCTTCATCATCGGGAGCAGGGCCGGCAGCGCCCGCACCACGGTCGACTTGCCGGTCCCGCGATCGCCCAGAACCAGCACGCCGCCAACCGACGGATCGACCGTCGCGATCAGCAGCGCCAGCTTCATCTGCTCCTGCCCTACAATTGCACTGAACGGAAATGCGACGCGCACGCGTTCCTCTGAAAAGCGGGGTTTCCTGCCTCGAAAGGAGAAGGTGCCCCCGTCGCCACGGTCCAGCAAGCTTGACAGAGTAGGGGTTTCGCTTGCACAACAGAGCAGCATCGCGGCGGTGATTTTCTCCGCGACCCATCAAATGCCCCTTTTCGCCCCGCCCCAGTCCCTCCATGACTGATCGCATCAAGCCGTCGGCTCTCGCTGCGTCCGCCCCGCCACGGGTTGCTGGTCTGCGTTCGCGCGGTGAGGCTGCCGTCCCAAAACTCTCGATTGGCGACCGAATCGCCGACTGGCGCAACCGCATGGCAGCCTCGCCCGGCTTCCAGCGGTGGGCCGGTTCCTTCTTCCTCACCCGGTTCATCGCCCGCCGACACGCGCGTGAGCTCTTCGACCTCTGCAGTGGGTTCGTCTATTCGCAAGTGCTCTATGCAGGCGTCCAGCTCGGTCTGTTCGGCAAGCTGCGCAACGGCCCATTGACAATGGCTGAGATCGCTGTTGCCGTGAATCTTCCGCTCGAGGGCACCGAACGACTCGTCCATGCCGCCAGCTCCCTCGACCTTCTCGAGACCACGGAAGACGGTCGTTGGCGCCTGACCGTCAGTGGCGCCTCGATCGCACCGAGCACCGGTCTCGAGAAACTGATCGAGCACAACCAGCTGCTCTACCGTGACCTCCTCGACCCAGTCGCGATGCTCCGGGACCCGCACCGAAGCCAGACCGCCATCGCAGCCTACTTTCCGTATGGCGAGGCAGGTCGTCCGGAAGACGTCGATCCAATCGCGGCGGCGCGTTACAGCGATCTGATGGCGTCCACGGTCCCGCCGCTGGCGGAGGAGGTCGTCGACGCGTACCCGCTCGGGAAGCACCGGAAGCTGCTCGACGTGGGTGGCGGGATCGGTGCCTTCCTCGCCCTGATGGGTGCGCGCGCGCCGAAGCTCGACCTGATGCTTTTCGATCTGCCAGCCGTGGCAGTACACGCCACGGCAAACCTGGCGGCGGAAGGGCTCGCCAACCGAGCTGAAGTTTTTGCGGGAAATTTCCAGACGGATCCGCTCCCCTGCGGCGCCGATCTCATCACGCTGGTCCGCGTACTCCTCGACCATGGCGACGACGTCGCGCTCGGCATCCTCCGCCGGGTACGCGAGGCGCTGGAGCCGGGCGGCACGCTGCTGGTGGTCGAACCGTTCTCCGGCATTCGTGGTGCCGAGCGGGTCGGGGATGCGTACTTCGGCCTCTACCTGTTTGCCATGGGGCGCGGCCGAACCCGGACGATCCCGCAACACCAGGCGCTCCTCCGCGCGGCTGGCTTCTCCCGCACTCGGCTCGTGCCAACCCGGTATCCCGTGCACACAGGCATCATTGCGGCACAGGCATGACCGGCGAAGTGAGGACTAACTGTCATTCGCACAAAATGATCGGCATTGCCGAGGGCACGCTCGACCGACGTCGAGTTCCCACGGGTTCGATGAGAAAATAGCGTCAATCTTTATTGACGGTTTCTGTTGTAAGGGTAGGTTGACACTTGTAAGTGAAGGTTTCTCCCGCCAGATGGAGCCGATTGGTGCATTCGCTTGCGGTTGTCTTCGAAGAACCTGAAACGCTCGCACTGCGATCGCTGCCGCTCGACGAACCTGGCGACGCGGACGTCCTGATCGACGTGCACTACACTGGCATCAGTACCGGAACCGAGCGCCTGCTGTTCACTGGGATGATGCCTCCGCACCCAGGGCTTGGGTATCCGCTGGTTCCAGGCTACGAAAGCGTTGGTACCATCATTCATGCAGGGCCACTCGCCGGACGCAGCGTCGGCGACGAGGTCTTCGTGGCAGGGGCACGATGCTTTGGTGCGACACGCGGACTCTTCGGTGGTGCTGCCGCGCGACTGGTCGTTGCCGGCGTCAAGACGCACGTGGTCCCGCGTGGGCTCGGTGACCGTTGTGTGCTCCTGTCGCTCGCGGCAACGGCGCTGCACTGCCTGCGAACACATTCGGACGGCGCGCTCCCCGAACTGATCGTCGGCCATGGCTCACTCGGCCGACTGGCTGCGCGCCTGGTGGTCGCACTGGGCGGAACGCCGCCGACGGTGTGGGAAGTGAACGCGGCTCGCATGCAGGACGCCGAGGGATACCGCGTCATGCGGCGCGACGATGACACGCGCGCCGACTACGCGACCATGCTCGACCTGAGCGGCGACAGTACCGTTCTCGACATCATGCTCCCGTGCCTCGCCCGGCAGGGAGAAATCGTGCTCGGTGGGTTCTATCACGAGCCGGTTCGGTTTGCCTACACGCTGGCGTTCATGCGCGCGATGCAGTTGAAGATCGCCGCCGAGTTCTCACAGACCGATCTCGCCGACGTCACCGCCATGGTGACCGACGGCCTCCTTTCGCTCGACCATATCATCTCGCATCGCGTTCCCGCGGCCGACGCCGCGAGCGCCTACGAGACCGCGTTTGGCGATCCCACCTGCATCAAGATGATCCTCAACTGGAGTCCCCCGGCATGAGTACACAGCAGTCCGAGACGCAGGGCGGCGTTCTGGCACAGATGCACCAGAACCTCCGTGACGAAGCCGCCGACGCCGCCGCTGACGCGGCGCCAGTGGCGACCGGTCCGGCGACGAAGGAAACACAGATTATCGCGATCTATGGCAAGGGCGGCATCGGCAAAAGCTTCGCCCTGGCGAACCTGTCGTACATGATGGCCCAACTGGGCAAGAAGACGTTGCTGATCGGCTGCGACCCGAAGAGCGACACCACGTCACTGCTCTTTGGCGGCAAGGCCTGTCCGACCATCATCGAGACGTCGTCGAAGAAGAAGCTCGCGGGTGAAGCGGTCGCCATCGGCGACGTCTGTTTCAAGCGCGATGGCGTCTTCGCCATGGAACTCGGCGGGCCGGAAGTGGGTCGTGGCTGCGGCGGTCGTGGCATCATCCACGGCTTCGAAACACTCGAAAAGCTCGGTTTCCACGAATGGGGCTTCGATTTCGTCCTGCTCGACTTCCTCGGCGACGTGGTCTGCGGTGGCTTCGGCTTGCCGATCGCCCGCGACATGTGCCAGAAGGTGATCGTCGTGGCCTCCAACGACCTGCAGTCGCTCTACGTCGCCAACAACGTGTGCTCGGCGGTCGAATACTTCCGCAAGTTGGGCGGCAATGTGGGCGTGGCCGGCGTGGTGATCAACAAGGATGACGGCACCGGTGAGGCGGAGGCATTCGCGAAGAAGGTCGGAATTCCGGTTCTGGCCAAGATTCCCGCCAACGACGACATCCGGAAGAAGAGCGCGAATTACGAGATCATCGGACTGCCCGGCGGTGAATGGGGTCCCCTGTTCGCCGAACTGGCGCAGAATGTGGCCGATGCGCCACCGGTCCGACCGCACCCGCTCACCCAGGACGAACTGCTCAATCTGTTCTCCGCTGATACCGTCGGTCGCAACGTGGTGCTCGAACCGGCCAGCTTCCTCGATATGTGCGGTCGTGAAGAGTCCAACAAGGCGACGCTTGAAATCGTCTACGACACCGTCTGAGGCGACGAGTCATGGCAACCGATGATATGATCAACAGCACGCTGCACGAAGTGGCGTATGACGATGCCGCCGCCGCGCCGATGTCGAATGACCAGCAGACGCCTTTCGGGATGCATCCGGACGCGACGGCTGGACGCGCCGCCCTGCCCGTGATCACGGCACCACCGACCGACGGCCTCGGGTGTCACTCCGGGGCCGAGCAGTTGAAGGCGGCGGCCATGGCGAGCGGGAAGTCGGCCATCCTCGATCAGTATGCCGCGGACTATCCGAAAGGGCCGCACGATCAGCCGCAGTCGATGTGTCCGGCCTTCGGCTCGCTTCGCGTCGGGCTGCGCATGCGTCGCACCGCCACGATTCTCAGTGGCTCGGCGTGCTGTGTGTACGGGCTGACGTTCACCAGCCACTTCTACGGCGCAAAGCGCACCGTCGGCTATGTGCCTTTCAACTCCGAGACGCTGGTCACCGGTCAGCTGTTCGAAGACATCCGCGACGCCGTCTTCAAGATGGCTGACCCGGATCTCTACGACGCCATCATCATCACGAATCTGTGCGTACCCACGGCCTCGGGTGTACCGCTGCAACTCCTGCCGAAGGAGATCAACGGCGTCCGCATCATCGGCATCGATGTGCCCGGATTCGGGGTACCCACGCATGCCGAGGCGAAGGATGTCCTCGCCGGCGCGATGCTCCGCTACGCCCGCACCGAGGCCGAGCAAGGCCCCGTCGCCGCACCGCGCGGCGGAAAGAGCGATCGGCCGACGGTCACGCTCGTCGGCGAGATGTTTCCGGCCGATCCGGTAGGCATCGGCATGATGCTCGCACCACTCGGATTGGCCGCGGGCCCGGTGGTCCCGACCCGCGAATGGCGCGAGCTGTATGCGGCCCTGGACTGCGCGGTCGTGGCGGCGATTCATCCGTTTTATACCGCATCGTTTCGTGAGTTCGCATACACGGGTCGGAGCATCGTCGGCTCGGCACCGGTCGGGCACGACGGAACGGCCGAGTGGTTGCGGCACATCGGCGAAGCGTGTGGCGTCAGCGCTGACCGCATTGCCGCCGCGCAGAACGGCGTGCTTCCCGCCATCAAGGCGGCGCTGGCGGCGAAGCCGATCAAGGGTCGGATCACGATGAGTGGGTACGAAGGGTCGGAGCTGCTGGTCGCCCGACTGCTCGTCGAGAGCGGTGCCGACGTGCGCTACGTTGGCAGCGCGTGCCCGCGAACGCAGTGGAGCAACGTCGATCGGGAGTGGCTCGAAGCGCGTGGTGTGCACGTCCAGTTCCGTGCGTCCCTGGAGCAGGACCTCGCGGCGATGCACGAGTTCAAGCCGGATCTCGCGATCGGGACCACGCCGGTGGTGCAGGCGGCGAAGGAGCTCGCGATTCCCGCGCTGTATTTCACCAACCTCATTTCCGCGCGCCCGCTGATGGGCCCGGCCGGTGCCGGCTCACTCGCCACGGTGGTGAACTCGGCCCTTGGCAATCAGCACCGCTTCGACGAAATGAAGGCCTTCTTCGACGGCGTCGGGGAAGGCGCCAATGCTGGCGTGTGGGAACAGGTGCCGGTCGATCGCCCCGAGTTCCGCGAGCACTACAAGCGTCATCTCGCCAAGATGGCCAAGGCGCGCAAGGCAGAGGAGATGGTCTGATGCTGGTGCTCGATCATGACCGCGCTGGCGGCTACTGGGGGGCGGTCTACGCCTTCACCGCGATCAAGGGACTGCAGGTCGTCATCGACGGCCCCGTCGGGTGCGAGAACCTGCCCGTGACCTCGGTGCTGCACTACACCGATGCGCTGCCGCCGCATGAACTGCCGGTGGTGGTGACCGGCCTCTCGGAAGAGGAACTCGGGCAGCACGGCACGGAAGGCGCCATGCGCCGCGCGCACCGGACGCTCGATCCGGAATTGCCGGCGGTGGTCGTCACCGGCAGTATCGCGGAAATGATTGGCGGAGGTGTCACGCCCGAGGGTACCAATATCGTCCGCTTTCTGCCGCGCACGATCGACGAGGATCAATGGCAGGCGGCCGACCGCGCGTTGTACTGGCTCTGGACCGAGTACGGCCTGAAAAAGGGCGTGATGCCGAAGCGCACCGAGCGGGCCGACGGGGCGAAGCCGCGCGTGAACCTGATCGGGCCGATGTACGGCTACTTCAACACCTGGTCGGATCTGGCGGAAATCCGGCGCCTGGTGGAAGGCATCGGTGCCGACATCAACATGGTATTTCCGCTCGGCAGCCACCTGGCCGATGTGCCGCGTCTGGTGGACGGCGACGTGAACGTCTGCATGTATCGCGAGTTTGGTCGCATGCTCTGCGAGTCGCTCGACCGTCCATATCTGCAGGCGCCGATCGGACTCCACTCGACCACGAAGTTTCTCCGGAAGCTGGGTGAGCTGCTCGGGCTTGATCCGGAGCCCTTCATCGAGAAGGAGAAGCACACCACGATCAAGCCGCTCTGGGATCTGTGGCGCAGCGTGACGCAGGATTTCTTCGGCACGGCCAGTTTTGCCATCGTCGCCAATGAGACCTATTCACGCGGCGTGCGGCATTTCCTCGAAACCGAGATGGGGCTGCCCTGTACATTCGCGTTCGCACGTCGCCCCGGTGTGAAGCCGGACAACGAGGCGGTGCGTGAGGCAATCAAGACGACGCCCCCACTGATCATGTTCGGCAGTTACAACGAACGGATGTACATGGCGGAAGTCGGCGCGCGCGCGATGTACATCCCCGCCTCCTTTCCCGGCGCGATCATCCGTCGGCACCTGGGTACACCCTTCATGGGCTACTCCGGCGCCACGTATCTGATTCAGGAAGTGTGCAATGCGCTCTTCGACGCGTTGTTCAACATCCTGCCCCTGGCCGCCGACATGGACAAGGTCGAAGCGACACCGTCGCGGCTCCATCAGGAACTGCCGTGGAATGACGAGGCGCTGGCGTTGCTGGAAGAGATGCTCGAGGCGCAGCCGGTCCTGGTGCGCATCTCCGCGGCAAAGCGCATTCGTGACCTCGCCGAGCGTGACGCGCGGGACCTCAAGGACTCGACGGTGACGCGTGACCATGTGCTGGCATCGCGCCGTGCGATGCGCGGTGGGGCGTATGCCTGAACGTCATCCCGGGTGCGACGCCAGTGCTGCGAACGCCGACACGATGATGTCGGCGAGCGCCCGTGGCTTCTCATCCGGGATCAAGTGGCCGGCGGGCGCGAGGTCGATCACGGTGCGCATCGGCAGCGTGCGCGTGGCGTGCAGCAGGTCGTCGAACGGCACCCAGGGTTCGTCGGACGAATGCACGAGGGTGACGGGGAATTGCAGTGACGGAAACTGTTCCTGGAGTGCCGGCAAGTCCCAGCGCGACATCATGCGCACTACCGCTCCAACGCGGGTTTCATCGGTTAGCATGGCGACATACCGGGCTTCCTGCGGTGCATCGAGTGGCGTTCCGGTACTGCGCAACAGCATGCGTGGCAGTACGCCATTACGCAGCATCGCCGCAACGCCGGTGCGGAGCGCATCGACGTCCACGAGCGCGCGCGCAAATGGAAGGAACATCTGCCCTAGTGCATTCACGGAAACGAGTGCACTGTTGACTCCTATGAACGATTGCGGAGCGAACTCACGGGTGGCAGCGAGCTGGAGCAGGACTGCCGCCCCCGCTGAATGGCCGACCGCGATGACGGGGCGCCGCACCGAGAGTTCAGCCAGCAGGGCGCGGACCGCCAGGGCCATGCCACCCAGCGAGAGCTGTTCCGCAGTGGCGCCGGTCGTGAAGCCATGGCCGGGCAGGTCGAATGCGATCACGTCGGCCCACGGTGTGAGCAATGGGAACAGCGCGCGCCAGGTGTGGGTTGCGCCGGCCGTGCCATGCACGAGCACGATGGTTGGACCGCTGCCAGCGCGCTGCACATGCCAGCGCAGTCCGGCGACGGTTATGAAATTTGAGCAGTCCTTGTTTGGCCAGTCTGTCGGAAGGTCCGGCAGCCGGCTTTCGGAATCAGGCACGCATGCCCTCTTGGTGTGGTGTCTGGTCAACACGAACGATTCGCGTCTGGGCCAGCGCAAGCTGGTGGATCGTTCGCCCCTGCACGACGGGATTCAATGTCGTGCCCTGCGCTGCGCCAGGAGCGTGCAGCAAGCCATTTCCCGAGGTTGGTAATGGATAAGCCCCCGATGACAGACGAAGAAGCACGTGGAGTCCACTCGTTGGCAATGCTGACGATCGTAGGCTTTGCGTTCTTCTCCGCAATTTTCCACTACTTGGTCTGGCAGTGGCGTCCGTGGTTCGGCAAGCCGCTTCAGTACGGAGCTGCACAGTTGATCGACGCCGCGCACACCGCCACTCGCTTCCTGAGCTGAGGAGAAACCCATGCTATACAAACTGTGGCAGGGCTTCGATCCGAAGCGTCTCATGATCGGCATCTACGCCTTCATGTTCACTTTGTCGATCGTGATTCACTTCATTCTGCTGAGCACGCCGCGTTACAACTGGCTCAACCCAGACGGCAACGCCGGTCAGGCAGCAACGGCAGACGCGCTCACCCCGATGCCGGCAAGTCGGTAACGACGGCGCGCGGGCTGCGGCCCGGATGGCTTCATGTGTCCAGACCACGTGAGCCATCCGGCGCCTTAGGCCCTCGCGGCCGACGCTACGTCTTGTCTGCAAGGAGCGACAATCGATGGCGATGATGTCCTTCGAATACAAGTACCGCGTGCGAGGCGGCACCCTCCTCGGTGGTGACTTGTTCGATTTCTGGATCGGACCGTTCTACGTCGGATTCTTTGGCGTTGCAGCGGCGTTTTGTGCCTTCCTCGGGACCGCACTCTGCATCTATGGTGCGGCGATCGGTCCCACCTGGAACCTCTGGCAGATCAACATCGCCCCGCCCGACCTGAGTTACGGGCTTGGACTCGCGCCGCTGCGAGAAGGCGGTCTCTGGCAGATCATCACTCTTTGCGCCACCGGGGCATTCGTTGCCTGGGTGCTGCGTCAGGCAGAAATCAGTCGGAAGCTGGGCATGGGCTACCATGTCCCCGTGGCGTACTCCGTCGCGGTGTTTGCCTATATCACACTCGTCATCATCCGTCCGATGCTGCTCGGCGCATGGGGCCATGGGTTTCCCTATGGCATCCTGAGCCACCTCGACTGGGTCTCGAACGTCGGGTACCAGTTCCAGCATTTTCATTACAATCCGGCGCACATGGTGGGTGTGACGTTCTTCTTCACGAACAACCTCGCGCTGGCGATGCATGGGTCACTGATTCTCTCAGTCACCAGCCCGCCAAAGGGTGAAGCGGTGAAGACGAGCGAGCACGAGAACACGTTCTTCCGCGACGCGCTGGGCTATTCCATCGGCGCGATCGGTATTCACCGTCTTGGCCTCTTCCTGGCACTCAACGCCGGGCTCTGGAGCGCCATCTGTATCGTCATCAGCGGTCCATTCTGGACCCGCGGCTGGCAGGATTGGTGGAACTGGTGGCTCTACCTGCCCATCTGGGCTCCGAGGTAATGCGCCGATGATTGAATATCAGAACCTCTGGACTCGCGTGCAGGTGCACGCCCCCGTCGACCCTGGCGTTCCGCTCAAAGGCGGCACCTGGGGTCGTGACGGCAAGCCGTTCCTGAGCTATTGGGCCGGCAAGATCGGTGATGCGCAGATTGGTCCGATTTACCTGGGCACAACCGGCGTGTTCTCGTTGCTGTTCTTTTTCTTTGCGTTCGAGATCATTGGGCTGAACATGCTCAAGTCGGTCGGCTGGAGCCCGATTCAGTTCATCCGGCAACTCCCGTGGCTGTCACTCGAACCACCGGCCCCGCGATACGGCTTGCACCTTCCACCGCTCGAGCAAGGCGGATGGTGGTTGCTGGCCGGCTTCTTCCTGACCCTCTCGATTCTGCTGTGGTGGGTGCGGCTGTATCAGCGCACCAGGGCCCTTGGCATGGGCTCACACCTGGTCTGGGCGTTTGCGTCGGCGATCTGGCTCTATCTGGTGCTCGGGTTCATCCGCCCACTGCTGGTGGGCAGCTGGTCTGAAGCGGTGCCGTTCGGGATTTTCCCGCATCTGGACTGGACGGCCTCGTTCTCGATCCGCTACGGAAACCTGTTCTACAATCCGTTCCACATGCTCTCGATCGTGTTCCTGTACGGCTCTGCCCTGCTCTTCGCCATGCACGCGGCGACAGTGCTGGCGGCCAGCCGGTATGGCGCGGAACGCGAGATTGAACAGGTGACGGATCGTGGGACGGCTGGCGAGCGAATGGGCCTGTTCTGGCGCTGGACGATGGGCTTCAATGCCACCACCGAGTCGATTCACCGCTGGGCCTTCTGGTTCGCCACTCTCACCACATTGACCGGTGGCATCGGCATTCTCCTCACGGGGACGGCCGTCGACAACTGGTTTCTCTGGGCACAGAAGCATGGCGTGGCTCCGAGCTACCCGGCGCAGTATGCAGTGAAGGCGGAGCAGGCCCCGTACCTTCGTGGTCAGTACATGGGCGTCTCACCGGATACGTTCCCGGGCATGATGCGCGATGCGCGTGGAACGCTCGTCCCGCAGAGGCTCCCAGTGCCACAGGGCGCACAGTTGACCGGCGATGTCGAGGTGTACAACAAGCCGGTGCTGTCGACGGAGAACATGCGTGACTCGCTCAACCTCGACGGGCTGTTCATCATGAGCGCCGTGTATTTTGCGACGGGCAATGATGGGCTGCGCGCTGAGTCGGATGCCGAGGTCGCAAACCTCGCGGCGCTCGTCGCGAAGTATCCGGCGTTGAAGATCGAGGTACAGGGCCACACCGACAACGTCGGTGACCCCACCGCGAACCTCACGCTGTCTCAGGAACGCGCCACTCGTGTGCGCGACCTGCTCACCACCAGGTACGGCATTGCGGCGGACCGCATCACTGCGCGCGGCTTTGGACAGACCAAGCCATCGGCGTCGAACGGCACGCCCCAAGGCCGTCGCCAGAACCGTCGCGTCGAGATTGCCAGCGTTGGCAAGGTCGTGCTGCCAGCAGCGGGGACCACACCATGATCACACGCAACACCGTGCGCGTCGGTGCCCTGTTGTCGCTGGCGGTGCTGAGCGCCTGCAAGCCTGGCAAGAAGGAAATCGTGCAGCAGGGATACCGAGGGGTCGCGATGGAAACGAACTACGACCCGCGGGACATCGCTGCCACGGCCGCCTACAACAAGGCACCGGCACCGCTTCCGGCTGCACCACCTGGGCCGCCGGGGCAGTACAAGAACGTGCAGGTGCTCACCAACATCAGCGCCAACGAGTTCGGGCGAACGATGACGGCAATGAGCGCCTGGGTGGCTGGTGGCGCGGGGAACTGCGCCTACTGCCACAACACCGCCAACTTCGCCACGGATTCGTATCCTGACGGAAAGGCGATCTACACGAAGCTGGTGGCTCGCATGATGCTGCGGATGACGCGGCAGGTGAACAGCGAGTACACCAATCACGTGGGAGGAACCGGTGTCACGTGTTACACCTGTCACCGCGGTCAGCCACTGCCGAACGGCCTCTGGTTCTACAGCAATGAGAACCAGGTTCTGCGGCACTACCTCGATCGTGACGACCTCCGTGTGCAAAGCCATTCGATTGAACCGCTTCCTGGTGAAGCTGCCAATCGTACGGCGATCCGGCAGACGTACAACACCTACGCCCTGATGATCACGCAGTCCAAGGCGCTCGGTGTCAACTGCACGTACTGCCACAACTCACGGGCCTGGTCGTCGTGGGAACAGGCGACGCCGAAGCGCGTGGTTGCGCTCTACGGCGCCTCGATGCTGCGTGACGTCAACATGAATTACCTCAACCCGCTGCAGCCGGTGTACCCTGCCAGTCGCCTCGGGCAGCATGGTGACGCTCCCAAGGCGCAGTGCATCACCTGCCACAACGGCATCTACAAGCCGCTCTACGGTGCGAAGATGGTCAAGGACTACCCCGCACTCTGGGGAGCTCCAGGCTGGGATGCGATCACTGGTCCGCTCGACGCCAGTGGCAAGCCGCTCTACGATGGGGTACCACTCACCGCGCCGGTGGCAACACCGAACGGAGCCAAGCTGAGTGTCGCACCGTCCGTCTCGAATGCAGCTGGCGTCGAAGTCGCGATGGGAGTCACACCTGTCTCTGCGATGCCCGCAGTGACCAAGGTTCCAGTCCGACCGACACCGTAACGCCGCACGTGTAGTCATCGCCTTCGTCGCGCGCCCGGATCGAGTCATCGATCCGGGCGCGCGACGCGTTCGGGCGGTCCGTTGGCGTGATCCGTCCGGGCGACGATGGCGCGATGACGCCGAACCCGCGACTATTCTCTCAGTGCTGGCACCTCACTCCCCGGTGGTCATTCCGTGCCCGTCACGCCCGTCGAACGCCAGGTCACCCTTCGCGACGGATTCCGGCTCGCGCTTCGCGTCTGGACACCCGCCCACGAGCCGCTTGGGACGGTCGTCATCGCGCATGGACTGGGTGAGCACGCCGGTCGCTACCAGCAACTCGCGCGCGCGCTGAGTGACGCGGGCTGGGAAGTGCATGCGGCGGACCAGCGAGGCCACGGCCGTTCGCCCGGTGCGCGGGGCGTCGTTCCGGCGACCGAGACCATTCGGGACGACATCATCGAGTCGCTCACCTTCGCGCGCGCGACATCGGCGCGCAGTGAGCGCGCCCTCCCGATCATTCTGCTCGGCCACAGCATGGGTGGCGCGTTTTCAGCCTGGGCCGTCGCGCATCGCCCGGATGCGGCTGATGCGCTGATCCTGTCGTCCCCCGCACTGCTGGCCGACCTGTCGTTCGTGCAACGGCTGATGATGAACACGATGCGACATCTTGCACCCGACATCGCGGTCAGCAACGGTCTGAACCCCAGATACGTCTCGCGCGATCCCGCCGTGGTCACGGCCTACATCAACGACCCGCTGGTGCATGACCGGGTCTCCTCGCGGCTGGCCCACGCCATCGTGACCGCCGGAGCCACAGCGCGGCTGGCGGCCTCGCGCTGGGCCACACCGACTCTACTGCTGTACGCGGGGGCCGATCGACTGGTGAATCCCCGGGGCTCCGAAGAATTCGCGGCAGCACTCCCGGCATCGGTGGTCACCGCACGGCGCTTCGATTCGGCATATCACGAAATCTTCAATGAACCCGACCGCCAGACGGCGGTGAACGACGTCATTACCTGGCTGAAGCATCGCGTTGCATCCTGAGCCGCGGACCGGTCAGGCCACGGCGGGCTGGCCGGCAACGAGGGCCGCCGGATCGTCAACGCGATACAGCGACAGCATCAGTTTCGTCTTGCGACGGAAGCCGATATGTGCCCTCATCGAGACGGTATCGTACTCCGCCTCTTCGATGGCCTCGAGAATCGCCGCGTAGCCAACCGCACACGCCTGAGCACAGCGCTGGGCATCTGGCGACAGCATCTCGATGCCGGGCAGCGCCTGCCGGTACAGCGTGCGCGCCAGCGCAACGAATTCCTGCATCATCGCACGCCACGCCGGCGACCGGACGTCAACGTCGCGCGCCATGACCTCCTCGCGGGTCAGCCCGACGCGGACCAATGCGTCGTCCGGCAAGTAGCAGCGTCCGTTTGCAGCGTCCTCGCCGATGTCCCGAAGGATATTCGTCAGTTGCATGGCGACGCCGAGCGTTCGTGCACAGACGATGGCTCTCGACCGGGTCTCCTCGCCGCCCATCACGCCGAAGACATGCGTGCAGAGCTCACCGACGCTGCTCGCCACCCCCTCGCAGTACGCTTCGAGCGACGGCCAGTTGCGGTAGTCGGTGGGGTCGAGATCTCGTGCCACTCCATTCACCAGTTCGTCCACGGGCGCCAGCGGGATGCCAAATCGCCGGATGGCCCACGCCGTCTCGGACATGACCGGTCCCGACGGTTCGCCATCGAGTGCAGCCGCCAGCTGCTGGCGCAACCGCAGCAGCGTGTCCCGCACCGCCTCCCGGCCACCAGGTCCCGCGCGATCCACTGCATCGTCCGCAAGGCGACAGAATGCGTACAGGGCGTAGGTGCCCCGACGCTTCGCCAGCGGAAGAAAGACGCTGGCCAGCGCGAAGGTCCGCGCGTGACGCCGGACGATGTTGCCGCACACGAGACTTTCGAACGTTACCATCCGCCGCTGCCTCGCGTTGGTGTCAGCGTCACGCAGTTGCCGGTGTGCCTGGCACGGCGGAGGAAACGCGGCCAGTCGCGCCAACCATCGCGCCGCCTGCGACGGCGGATGCGTCGGCGCCCGACTGCACATAAGCGTGCAGCGCACCGACGACCGCTGCCGCGGCCACATCCGGCTCCCGCACGCCACGAAACGTCGGACGACCGCGCCGGCTTCCACGCCACGACATGTGCGGAAAGAGCAGCAACCAGGGAATCTCCTGCGTCCCGCCGAGCGTCACCATCAGATCCGCCGATCCATCGGGCCGCCGAAGCAGATCGATACCTTCGACGATGGCATACGGGATGTTGGCATCGGCGCGAAGTACGATCCCGATATTGAAGAACACGCGCTTGTCGGTGATCACGTACGACGACGTCTTCGCCAGGCGCCATGCGAAGAGGCGTATGCTCACCACCGCAACCAGTGCCAGCACCAGACTCAGGATCCCGACGCCGATCAGGCGCGCCACCGCGTCGGTCGGATGCTGCCAGGCGTCTGCCGCGCCGATGGAGAAAGAGAACGCCACGAAGGCAAGCACCCATCGCTCACGCAGCAGGTACCGCGCCAGCGCGCGCTGGTCCGGCGCCCCGGACCAGAGGACACGTTCCCCCGCGGGAAGGCGACTGACCTCCCCGTCGGGGCCCACATGCTCAACGACAGTCGGCATCACATCAATGGACCGAATCGAAGATCGGAGTTCCACAACGATCCGGCACCGAAGTACGCGCTGATCTTGTCCTCCTCGAGCAACGTCACGGTGTCGGCAGCCTTGGTCTGCGGAATGCCGGCGAAGTCGGCCGCCTTCAGCACATGAATCTGCACATGCGACGCCGCCTTCGAGTCACTCATGAACGGCAGGAATCCCTCGGGACGCGGCACGCGGAGGAACGGCACGGGCAGCAGGCGGCGTCCCCCTTCCGTCAGTTCGAGCTCCAGATAGCGCAGGCCGGGCTCACTCCGGTCGACCCAGAGATCCACCACCTTGCCGCCGACGGCACCATCCATCCCCTTCACCTCGAGACCGCGCGGATCCGGATCTTCGTGTGCCACGAAGAAATCGGTGGCCACCCGCATTGGTACGATGCGCGGCACACCCTTGTAGGTCAGGTCAGGCCGATCGGAGCGATCGGCCCACGCCCCTGGGCCGATGCCGGCCGTCAGCGGGTTGCCGATCGGCTCCAGCGGTGCGCCAAAGGTGGAATCCACTGGTCTCGCGTTCTTCGGGACGATGAGATCGGACATGGACTAATTCTCCGGATGGGTGGGGATGAACTCCTTCGGACCCGGGTAGGCCGGGAACCCCTGCACGGTACGGCCTGATTCATTCGTCGTCAGCGGATACCCTTCCCGCTTGTCTTCCCGGCGCAGATACAGGATCAGCGCGAAGAAGCCGAACCAGAACAAGTACAGCAGAACCTGCGTGACATCGATGTACGGTGTGAAATTCCTGAACATGCGTACTCCTTCCAGGTGAGGGACAACCGCGCACTACAGACTACGCCGGAAACTCGGCAAGACCAAAGGGAATGGCACGGACATCCGCGCGACGCTTCGCCGCCAGCGGACCCAGAACGACCAACAACGCGAACAACCCGACGATCGCGACGCCGTAGGCGGCGATGTATCCCAGACTCTGATTCGTGCCCGCCGGGCCGCTCACACCGTCACGAATTGCACCGGCCACCGCCATCGCCACGCCGGCCGCCGTGGCTTGCACCGCGCCCCACGCGCCAAGTGCCAGGCCATGCTCGCCGTGCCGCGGCAGCGCCATCACCTTGAGCAGTGTGCCAACACTGAACAGACCGTTCCCGAACCCGATCATCAGCGCTCCGAACATCAGCAGCACCGGTGCCGTCATCGGGGCCGAGAGGATGATGACCGCAAAGCCAAGCACGCCAACCAATGCGCCGGCGGCGCAGAGGCGAATCGGATCAGCCCCGATCGACGCCCTCCTCGCCGCCAGCGCGAAGCTGGCGATCGCCCCGACCGCCATCACGGCGGTCAGCGTCGTTGTCGCCGCAACGCCAAGCTTCAGCACTTGGCCACCGAACGGTTCCAGCAACACATCCTGCAGCGTAAAGGCAAAGGTTCCAACACCAACCGCCACCAGCAATCGGACCAGCTGCGGCGACTGGGCCACGAACGCGCGCCACGCCACCAGAAACGGAGGGCGCGCGACGGTGGGGGCCGAGGTTGGCGCCGATCCGCGTGCCTCCTGCTTCCACACCGCAACCACGTTCAACAGCAGTGTCAGTTCGGCGGCGCCATTGATCACCTGAATCAGCACGACCTTGTCGAAATTGCGGAGCATCGCACCGTACGACAGACTCGCCACCACCATGCCGACGAGGAGCATGAGATACAGCAGAGCCACGACCTTCGGCTGATCCTTCTCCGGCGTGATGTCGCTGGCGAGTGCGAGTCCGGCGGTCTGCACCATGTGCGAGCCGAGGCCGACACAGAGAAAGGCGAGGAAGCTCGCCGCCACGCCAACGCCGGGATGCCCGGTGGTGTCGCCCGACAGGATGTAGAGCGCGACCGGCATGATCGCGAGCCCACCGAATTGCAGCAGCGTGCCGAACCAGATGTAGGGGACCCGCCGCCACCCGAGCACCGAGATGTGGGTATCGGACCGGTACCCGATCAGGGCGCGCAGCGGCGCCGTCAGCAGCGGAATCGCGAGCATCAGACCAACGATCAACGCCGGCATTTTCAGCTCGACGATCATCACGCGGTTGAGCGTCCCCGCCAGCAACGTCGTCGCCAGCGCCACCGTGAACTGCAGCAATCCCAGCCGCAGCAACCGCGGCAACGGCAAGTCGTCAGTTGCCACGTCGGCAAACGGCAGAATCTTCGGCCCGAATCGCGACACGAGTCGCGAGACGAGCGGCGCCCTGGTCACGCCAGCACCTCTGCTCATCGATTCACCAGACCGGCTCGAGTCGCACGTTCGCCGGCAGCACGTTGTGCTCGACCGGATGGAGGAACAGCCGCAGAAACGTCACCGCGACGCTCGCCTGCAGGCGAGTGCGGCGCAGGAACGCGCCGATGCCACCATGCGTCGACGTTTCGTTGATCGCGACCGTCAGCTGGTACATCTTGTCGAACAGCTCCCAGATCTTCGGACTTTCGAGGTCGATGCTGACGGGGAACACCTGCTTGCTGATCAGGCTCGTGAGCTTGATGACGCGACGATCGAAGTCATCCACGTCAAAGCCCAGGTTCTTGAAGAATGACGTCCGCAGGTGGTCGCGGACGTACATCGTGCAGAATACTGCCAACAGGAAAAAGCGGATGATCAACTTGTTGATGCCCTGCAGCGTCTCGGGATTGGCACGCATGAGCACCGCAAACGCCTCGCCATGCCGGAACTCGTCGTTGCACCAGTTGTCGAACCACTTGAAGATCGGGTGGAACCGCTTGTCCGGGTGCTTCTCGAAGTTGCGGAAGATCGTGATGTACCGCGCGTACCCGATCTTCTCCGACAGGTAGGTCGCGTAGTAGATGAATTTCGGCTTGAAGAACGTGTACTTCTTGGCACGGGTCAGGAAGCTCAGATCGACGCGCACGTTGAAGTCGTTCAGCGTGTGGTTGATGAACCCGGCGTGGCGGCCCTCGTCACGGCTCATGTAGCCGAAGAGCTCGCGCACATCGGGATTCTTGCACCGCTTCTTGATCTCGGCGTAGAGGATGCATCCGGAAAACTCCGCGGTCACGGAGCTGACGAGGAAGTCCACGAACTCCTGACGCAGCGCCGGCGGCATCTTCGAGAAGTCCTCGTCGAACTCGGGCGTGCGCTCGAAGTGGTGCCGGTTCGGGTCCGACTTGAACTCCGCCACCAGCGAATCCCACTGGTCGCGCAGCAGCGTGAAATCGAGCTTGTTCAGTTCATCGTAGTCGGTGGTGTAGAACCGCGGATTGAGCGCCGCATCCTGCGCTGCGGCGGCGGTGCTCTCGGCGGCGGTGGCAATCGGAGCGGTGATCTCCGGCTGTTCATTCGTGATCTGATACATCGTCTATCCCTCGAAGCCGACTTCATACATATCACGGAAGCGGGTCCGTCCCATCACCCGCTCCCACGCCCGCCGTGGCAGGCTCGCTTTGTAGACCGTGGCCGTCGCCTGCATCGTCCGCTTCTCGTTGAGCGGGATGTAGCTCGGCGCGCCATGCACCAGCACTTCGTCGCCCTCCGAGATCTCCACACCGTCCAGCACGACGTGCGCATGGAACTCCCGATCCGTCGCTTCCAGATCGATCGTCGCCGGGACCTTGATCGTTCGCCGGAACAGGAACCAGACCACGAGGACGAGAACCACTGCAGCGATGGTATTCATGGCCGTCATGCCGCCGCCACCGCTGCACGACGCGTCAGTTCGAGCGCCTGCGACGTGTAGAACCCACTTTCGACGCGATGCGTCCGCTGCGCGCTCCACGCGGCCAGCCTCGGATCACGCGCCACACCGCGCAGGAGCGGCACCATCGCCACTGGCTCGATCGCCGGCGCACGATCCTTTCGCGGGAACAGGCGCCCGACGCCACGCACCGTCGCCAGCAACGGCGTCCACGGAGCAAACGTGACGGCCATGCCGACCCGGGTCCGTGCCGCCAGCGCAGCATACGCATCCAGCATGTCTGTCATTCGGTAGTGAATCAGAGAGTCCATGGCGACCACATAGTCGAACGAGCCGAGCTGGGCATCGAGCATGTCGCCCGACCGCCAGTCGATCGTCCCTCGATCGAATTTCCCCGCAGACCGCGTCTCGGCTAGTCCCACCAGCGTTGGAGACAGGTCGATCGCCACGACGGCGGCCCCACGTCTGGCGAGCTCGACCGCCTGAACCCCAGTTCCGCACCCGGCGTCCAGCACCCGCAGCCCGGTCAGATCGTCCGGCAAAAACCCGCTCAGCGTGTGCCGCATCCGTTCGCGCCCCTGCCGAACCGTCCGGCGAACCCAGCTGACCTCGGAATCCGAGGTCAGCGTCGCCCAGGCAGCCGCGGCCGTCCGGTCGAAGTACTCGTGCAACCAGGCCCGCCGCTCCGTGTAGGTGCGGCTGCCAGGCGTCCCAGCGTCGGTCGACGGCACGGTCATGGCTCAGTCGTACCCGAGCAGGTCGAAGATCTCGCGATCCTTCAGCGGCTGGACCAGTAATGGCGGCACCCCGTCAAGCAGGCGCTGCGCGCAGGCGAGGTACTCGTCCTGCACCGCCTTCACTTCCGGATCGGTCGAATCCATCTCGAACATCGTGCACTTCTTCAGCCGGCTCCGACGGATCGCATCGAGGTCCGGAAATTTTGCGGTCGTCGTCAGTCCGACCCGATCGTTGTAGCGATCGATCTGGTCGGTGTCCTTGCTCCGATTGGCGATCACGCCGCCGACACGGACCTGATAGTTCTTCGACTTCGCAAGCACCGCCGCAATGATGCGGTTCATCGCAAAGATCGAGTCGAAGTCATTCGCCGTCACGATCATCGCACGGTGCGCATGCTGCAGCGGGGCCGCAAAGCCACCGCACACCACGTCACCCAGCACGTCGAAGATCACCACGTCGGCGTCCTCGAGCAGATGGTGCTCCTTCAGCAGCTTGACCGTCTGGCCGACGACGTAGCCACCGCAGCCGGTGCCGGCCGGCGGACCACCCGCCTCGACACACATCACGCCATTGTAGCCGATGAAGACAAAGTCCTCAGTGCGCAGCTCCTCACTGTGGAAGTCCACCGACTCGAGGGTGTCGATCACCGTCGGCACCATCGATTTCGTCAGCGTGAACGTCGAATCGTGCTTCGGATCACACCCGATCTGCAGCACCCGCTGCCCGAGATGCGAGAACGCTGCCGACAGATTGGACGATGTGGTGCTCTTGCCGATGCCGCCCTTCCCGTACACCGCGATGCACAACGCACCGGTGATCTTGTCCTCGGGATTGAGATGCACCTGCAGGCTGCCGTCGCCATCCTCCCGTCCCAGAATGGGGAGTCGCGTTGCCACTGCCACGTTACTTCTCCTGAACCAGGGAATCACGCTCGGCACGCGCCACCACGCGCGCCGATCCCAAACATACCCGCACCGCTGCGTTCATCGCGCCACCACCCCTTCCAGTCGATCCTCGAGCTCTGCCGCGGCGTCGCGCAACGCCTCGAGCGTCGCCGCATCGGGCGACCAGTATCCGCGATCATTGGCCTCGAGCAGCTTGGTCGCCATGCCTGCCGCCGCTGATGGATTCAAGCTCGCCAGACGGTCCCGCATCTCGGCATCGAGCACGAAGGTCCGGGCCATGTCCCCGTACACCCAGCCCGGCACGCTGCCGGTCGTCGATGACCAGCCGACCGTGGTGGCGATGTGTCCCGCAATGTTACGCACACCCTCGTATCCGTGCACCAGCTGCCCCTCGAACCACTTGGGGTTCAGCACGCGCGTCCGCGACTCGAGCACCACCTGCTCTTCCAGCGTCCGGATCTTGCCATCCTTGCCCGTATGATCGCCCATGTAACACGCGACCTTCTTCTGCTGCTGCTGCTCGATGACGCGGTTGACGCCGCCAAGCGCCTCGACGTATTGATCGATGTCGGTCGCGCCCAGTTCGACGGAGTCGACATTCTGGAAACTCAGCGACGCCGTGCCAAGCGCCCGCTTCATCATCTTCTGCCCGGCGCGGCACTTGCCGTCGGCCCCGTACGCAAACCCCTTCCGTTGCACGAACAGATCGGCGAGCTGATCCTCGTCTTCCCAGCGGCCGGTCTCGAGCAGCAGGTTCACGTTCGAGCCGTATGAGCCCTCGGAGTTGCCGAAGACGCGCAGCGCGGCCGTCTCCATGTCCACGCCGTCTTCACGCATCGCGGCCAGGGCATGCTTCCGGATGAAATTCTGCTCGTCCGGCTCATCGGCCTTCGCACAGAGCAGCGCGGCCTCAGCCAGCAGCTTGACCTGCAACGGCAGCAGGTCGCGGAAGATGCCCGACAACGACGCCACGACGTCGACACGCGGTCGACCGAGCTGCGCGAGCGTCAGCAGGCGCGCGCCGCAGAGACGGCCGACGCCATCGAAACGCGGCACCACGCCCATCAGCGCGAGCACCTGCGCCAGCTGCGTCCCTTCCGACTTCATGTTGTCGGTGCCCCAGAGCACGAACGCCACCGTCTCGGGGAAGGCATTGCCATCGGCCACATGTCGTGCGATCAGCTGCTCGGCGCGCGCGGCGCCTTCCTTGAGCGCGAACGGGCTCGGAACCTTGTACGGATCGAAGCCATAAAGATTGCGTCCCGTCGGCAGGACCGCGCTGTTCCGCACCAGGTCCGCCGCCGGCGCGGCCATCACGTACCGGCCATCGAGGGCGCGCAGCATGCCGGGAATCTCCGAGTCCACCGCCAGCAGCTGGTCGAGCTTGAGCAGGCCGCGCAGCGTGGGCTCGAGCGACATCGACGCGATCCCCGCACGCTCGGCGATGCGCAGACCGGCCGCGACATCGCCCGATGCCACCGCCGCCGCGACGATCTCCTTGGCGGCCGCATCGATCGCCTCCACCGACAGCTCGCGCTTCGCGGCGGCGCGCAAGGTGTCGCCGAAGGGAGGCACGTCAGCCTCCGGACGGCCGACGCTCGCGATCGCGAGCAGCATGTCGGCGCGTTCGTCCACCGAGGGCGTTTTCCCGACGATGTGCAGCCCGACCGGGATCAGGGCCTGTTCCACTTCCAGCAGTTTCTGTCGCACCGCCTCGATGGCCACGGCATCGGCAGGCGTCCACTGCGGCAGCGCGGCCGTGAGTTCGAGCGCGCACGCCTGCTCCTGCAGCAGCGCCACGACCGACGCGCGTTCACCGTCAGTGGTGCGCTCGTCCATGTTGCGCCAGCGCTCGAACGTCGCCTTGAGGTCGATCAGGCCCTTGTACAGACCCGCCGCCGACACCGATGGCGTGAGGTAGCTGATCAGCGTCGTCGCCCCGCCGCGGCGCTTTGCCAGCGTGCCCTCGGACGAATTGTTCGACGCATACAGGTACACGTTCGGCAGGTCGCCGATGAGGCGATCGGGCCAGCACTGATCGGTGAGGCCGGCCTGCTTGCCCGGCATGAATTCCAGCGCGCCGTGCGTCCCAAAGTGGAGCGCGACATGCGCCCCCCAGTCCTCCCGCAGCCAGCGATAGAATGCGCTGAAGGCATGCGTGGGCGCGAAGTTGCCCTCGAACAGCAGGCGCATCGGATCGCCTTCCCAGCCGAATGACGGCTGCACGCCGATGAACAGGTTCCCGAATTCCACCCCCAGAATCTGAATGCCATAGCCATCGGCGAACTGTTGACCGGGCGCGGCACCCCACGCGCCTTCGATCTGCGGCAGGAACCGTTCACGCCGCACATGATCGTCGGTTGGAATCCGCGTGAACACCGATGCCACCGATCCATACTGCTCACGATTGCCCTGGATCACCGCATCGCGCAGCGCATCCACCGACTCGGGCACCGTGATGGCATAGCCACCGTCGCGCATGGCGATCATGGTGTTGTAGAGCGAATGAAAGCAGTCGATGTAGGCCGCACTGCCCGTGTTCCCGGCGTTTGGCGGGAAGTTGAACAGCACCACCGCCACCTTCCGCTCCGCGCGCGGCGTCCGGCGCATGCGGATCATCTTCTCGACGCGGTCGGCCATCGTCTCGACACGTTCCGCGATCGGCAGCGACTCGGCGTTCTCCACGCCCTTCGCGGCACCGACCTTGCCCGCGTACACCGTCGGGCCGATGGCGCCGTCCAGCTCCGGGATCGCGACCTGCAGCGTCGCCTGCAACGGGTTCAGCCCGCGCGGATCGTTCTGCCACTCCGGCGTGCTCTGGAACTCCAGCGTCTGGAGGCAGAAATACGGCACATCCAGCTGGCTCAGTGTCATCTGCGCTGCGCACGAGTCGTTGTACGCCGGCCCGCCAACGAGCGAGAACCCGGTGAGCGACACCACGGCATCGACGCGCGAATGGCCGTGCGCGTCGAGAAAATACTTCTCGATCGCCGGGCGTGAGTCGAGCGCGCTGGCAAAGGCGGGAATCGTGCGCAGGCCGCGCTGTTCGAACGCACGGACCACTGCGGCGTAGTGCGCGACGTTGTCGGCCAGCAGATAGCTGCGGCCAAGCAGCACGCCGACCGTACCGGCCCCGCCCTTCACCGGCAACGCACTGAGCGCCTCCGTGATGCCGTGCTCGCCCTTCACATCCGGATGCCACAACCCGACTTCCGGATACGAGCGAGGTGGCGCCGCCTTGGCGCGCGCGCGCAAGACTTTCCGCGGCCCGTCGGCGTACTTCTCGACATGCAGCAGGATCAGGTTGGCGATGTTCTCGGACGTGCCAGCCAGCCAGTACTGAATGCTGAGCAGGTACACCCGCACATCCTGCGCCGGCCCCGGAATGAACTTGAGCAGCTTCGGCATGGTCTTCAGCGCCGTCATCTGACGCTCACCACTCGACTTGCCGTCGCCACGGCTGCCGCGAAGTTTCTTCAGGATCCCGAGCGGCGACCATGGACTGGTCTTCTTCTCCTCCGCACCGCCGAGATCGAACTTGCCCATGCGCGTGCAGCGCACCAGCTCAGGGGCCGACACCGCCACCAGCATGGAATCGCAGGAATCGCGACGTGCCAGCAATGCGTCGCGAATGGCCGTCACCTGTTCGTCCTGGAAACACTGCGTGACCGCGATGATGTCGCCGGTCGCGATGTCCGCCTTGCAGCGCTCGAGCGCGGCGGGACTCTCCGGCCAGTCCGAGGCCACGTGCACACGCAGGTCGATCGACGGGAGCTGCCGCACGACGATGGCGGCCGCTTCCGCGACCGATCCCGCCAGATGCGAATCGAGCGTGATGATGACGAACTTCAGCGGGGGGAGGACTTCAACGGCCATAATGCGCTTTCGCCTCGTACAGGGTCTCGGAAGTGATGACGTCGATGCCCTGCGCGGCCGCGAACTTCTCGGTATTGCGACGCGCCTTGCCACGAACGAAGAACGGGATCTTCGATAGCTCCTTTTCGCCGTCGGCCGACCAGGTCGGCGTCGTGCTCCCGACGGCAGCCTGCACGCCCACCGCCTCGGACACGGTGGTGGCCGCAGGCGTTTGCGCCGAGGCGCGCGCCGGCTCCGAGGCGACAGGTGTGACGACGGAACCGTGCGATTCCGTCCCCATCGCCCCGACGTGTCCCTCGGCCTTGGTCGGCGCGACGCTGTGCAGATGCGATGGCGTGGCGCCGTCGCCGAACTCGAAATCTTCGCGGAACATCTGCAGCAGATGTTCTTCCAATCCCATCATCAGCGGGTGCACCCAGGCGTCGAAGATCACATTCGCGCCTTCGAATCCCATCTGCGGCGAGTAGCGCGCGGGAACATCCTGCACGTGGATCGGCGTCGAGATCACTGCGCAGGGCACGCCCAGGCGTTTCGCAATGTGCCGCTCCATCTGCGTGCCGAGCACCAGCTCCACCTGCAACTCCGCGACCGTGCGCTCGACGTCGAGATAATCGTCCGTGATCAGCGCTGTGACGCCGTACGTCTCGGCGCACGCCTTCACTTCGCGCGCCATTTCGCGACTGTACGTGCCAAGGCCGACCACCGTGAATCCCAGCTCCTCGCTGGCAATTCGCGCCGCCGCAACGACGTGCGTACCGTCGCCGAAGATGAACACGCGCTTGCCCGTCAGATACGTCGCGTCCACCGAGCGCGAGTACCACGGCATGCGCGACTGGCTGCTGCCGAGTGACGCGGCACCGGGGGTTTCACCGCCGAGCACTGCGGAGACGTCGATCTCCAGCACCCGGCCCACTTCCGCTACGAAATCGCGCGTCGCACCCACGCCGATCGGCACGGTCGTGATGGTGGGCATCTGGAACGAGCGCTGCAACCAGCTGCAGGTCGTCAGCGCGATCTCCGGATACAGACAGACATTCGCATCGGCGTCGGGCAACCGACGCAGGTCGTCAGGCTCGGCACCCAAGGGCGCGCTCACGTGCACATCGACACCGACGCTCGAAAGCAGCTTCGTGATTTCCGCGATGTCATCACGACAGCGGAAACCGAGGATCGTTCCACCGAGCAGATTCACCCGTGGGCGACGCCCCTCACGACTCGGCCGCGGTTCACGGGCCTTCGAGCGGTCGAGCAGCAGGGTGCGCACCAGTTGGTAGAACGTCTCGGCGGCACCCCAGTTCTCCTTCTTCGAGTACGACGGCAGCTCGAGTGGCACAATCGGGATCGTGAATCCCATCCCCATCGCCAGACTGCCTGGGTTGTCCTGAATCAGTTCGGCGGTGCAGCTCTCTCCAACCAGCAGCGCTTTCGGGGCGAACCGGTCCACGGCGTCCTGCACCGCGCGCGTCACGATGTTCGCGGTATCACCGCCGAGGTCGCGGGCCTGAAACGTCGTGTACGTCACCGGGGGCCGCTTGTCCTGCCGCTCGATCATGGTGAACAGCAGGTCAGCGTACGTATCACCCTGGGGCGCATGCAGGACGTAGTGCACATGCCGCATCGACGTCGCAATCCGCATCGCGCCGACATGGGGCGGGCCTTCGTAGGTCCAGAGCGTCAGTTGCATGAATCAGACCCTCAGTCGCGCGCTGCGATCAAGTGGGCGCACAAACAGCTCCGCGAGGTCACCCGCCTGTTCATAGCCCTGGATCGGAGAGAACACGAGCTCGATCGACCATTTCGTACGCAAGCCGCGCGCCTCGAGTGGGTTCGCGAGACCCAGCCCACACACGGTCAGATCGGGGCGGGCCGCTTCGCACCGTGCCAACTGCTTCTCGACATCCTGACCTTCGCTGAGAAAGGTGCCGGCGGGCAGCAATGCCAATTCGGTCTCGGTCAGCATGCGGTCAAGGTATGGCGTGCCGACTTCGACCAGCGACATGCCACACTCGCGGGACAGGAATCGCGCCAGCGGCAGCTCGAGCTGCGAGTCGGGGAAGAAGAAGATGCGCTTCCCTTCCAGCGAGCTGCGGTACCGTTGCAATGCAACCGTCGCCCGAGCCTGCGACGGCCCGGTGACCTTGCGAAAATGCTCCGCCGGGATGTCCCAGGCCGCCGCGGCAGCAGCCAGCCATCGGGTCGTCCCCTCGGAACCGAGGGGATACGGCGCCTGCAGCAACGTGGCACCGCGGGCCTGGAGCGCGCGCACCGTCTCGCCGACGAATGGCTGTGCCAGCAACAACTGCGTGCCTGGTCCGACCGGTGGCAGGTCGGACGCCCGCCGAGCCGGGAAGAACGACACCGGGCCAATGCCGAGCTGCGCAAAGAGTCGTGAGAACTGGTCCTCGATCACGTCAGCCAGCGTGCCGACCACCATCAGGCGGCGTTGGCCGTCGTCCGTCGCCGGCAGATGCGGGACCATGGACTTCAGGCACTGATCCTCGCCCTGCGTGAACGTCGTTTCGATGCCACTCCCGGAGTAACTCAGCACGCGCACCCGTGGGAAGTTCTCGCGGTTGAGCCGCTGCGCCGCCGTCACCAGATCGAGCTTGATCACTTCACTCGGGCACGACCCGACCAGAAACAGGGTGGTGATTTCCGGCCGCCGTGCCAGCAACTCCGCCACCACACGGTCCAGCTCCGTATTGCAATCGGCCATGCCTGCCAGATCGCGGTCCTGCAGAATCGCGGTGGCGAATCGCGGCTCGGCAAAGATCATGACCCCGGCGGCGGACTGCAGCAGGTGCGCGCAGGTGCGCGA
>Ga0163144_10001141_pt1 | contig 62828 bp, 59 predicted proteins | sample OliLak19BULKMAT1_FD_123175 | JGI IMG/M metagenome (GOLD analysis project Ga0163144, IMG submission 123175) | Freshwater microbial mat bacterial communities from Lake Vanda, McMurdo Dry Valleys, Antarctica - Oligotrophic Lake LV.19.BULKMAT1 | ecosystem: Environmental > Aquatic > Freshwater >...
CTGTTGAGCGACGGCAATGGCAAGGCGATCGAAGGCCGCGTGCGCGCGGTCTCGCCCGGGCTCGATGCGACCACGCGCACCGGCACGCTGTACGCTGATCTGCCGACGCCGGGCGCGCTGAAAGCCGGCATGTTCGTCGAAGGCCGCATCGTCACCGGCCAAGCCACGGCGCTGATGCTGCCGGCCACGGCGGTGGTGCGTCGTGATGGCCATGCCTATGTGTTCACCATCGGCGCCGACAACATTGCCAAGCGCGTGCGCATCCGCCTGGGCAGCGCCGATGGCGACTGGATCGAAGTGCTCGAAGGGCTGAAGGCCGGCGATGCCATCGTGGCGCGCGGCGCCGGGTTCCTCGGCGATGGCGACCGCGTGCGCGTGGTCACCGACGCAGCGACTGGAAAGCAGGCCACGCCATGAACGTATCGGCCTGGGCGATCCGCCGGCCGCTGCCGGCGCTGATGATTTTCTTCGTGCTGTGCGTGGCTGGACTGTGGGGTTTTCACAAGCTGCCGATCTCGCGCTTCCCTGATGTCTCCTTTCCGATGGTGACGGTGAGCGTCAGCCTGCCGGGCGCCACGCCCAGCCAGCTGGAAACCGAAGTCACCCGCAAGGTCGAGGATGCAGTGGCCACCGTGCCCGGCATCAAGCGGGTGATGTCGACGGTCAACGAGGGCTTCAGCAGCACCGCGATCGAGTTCGTGCTGGAGACCGACCTGTCTGCCGCGTTGGACGATGTCCGCGATGCGGTTACCCGCATCCGCGCCGACCTGCCGCAGGACGTGCAGGAGCCGATCATCGCCAAGGTCAACATCGGCGGCTCGCTGATGACCTATGCGGTGGCGTCGACGCAGCGCGGCACCGACGAGCTGAGCTGGTTCGTCGACCGCGAAGTCAACAAGGCCCTGTATGGCGTGCCGGGCGTGGCGCTGGTCACGCGCGCGGGCGGCGTTGAGCGCGAGATCCGCGTCGACCTCGATCCGCAGGCGCTGCAGGCCTGGGGCATCACCGCCGGCCAGGTGTCGCAGCAACTGGCGCGCATCCAGGCCGAGCGCCCGGGCGGCAAGTCCGAACTCGCCGGTTCCCAGCAAGTCATACGCACGGTCGGCACGCTGGAAGATGCGGCGGCATTGCGCGATTTTTCCCTGACCTTGCCTGACGGCCGGCCGGTGCGGCTGTCGGCGCTGGCGACAATCAGCGACGGCGCCGCCGATGCCACCCAAGTGGCCTTGCTCGACGGCAAGCCGGTGGTCGCGTTCTCGCTGTCGCGCACGCGCGGCTCCAGCGAGATCGACGTGGCCAAACGCGTGCGCGTCGTGCTCGCGCAGATGGAGGCCGATAACCCCGACCTGCATTTCCAGCTGGTCACCTCTACCGTCGAAGAAGCGCAGCGCTCCTACGACTCCTCGATGACCATGCTCTGGGAGGGCGCGCTGTTGGCCCTGTTCGTGGTCTGGCTGTTCCTGCGCGACTGGCGCGCGACCTGGATCTCGGCCGTGGCGCTGCCGCTGTCGATCATCCCGACCTTCGCGGTCATGCACTTGTTTGGTTTCAGCCTCAATCTCATCACCCTGCTGGCGCTGTCGGTGGTGGTCGGCATTTTGGTCGACGATGCCATCGTCGAGATCGAAAACATCGTGCGCCACCTGCGCATGGGCAAGTCGCCGCTGGAGGCTGCGCGTGAGGCGGCCGATGAAATCGGCACGGCGGTGATCGCCACCTCGATGACGCTGGCGGCAGTGTTCGTGCCGGTGGCGTTCATGCCCGGCATTGCCGGCAAGTTCTTCCGCGAATTCGGCTGGACAGCGGCGACGGCGGTGCTGTTCTCGCTGCTGGTGGCACGGCTGCTGACACCGATGATGGCGGCTTACCAGCTCAAGGCGCATCCGGTGCGCGAACACGAGACCCGGTTGATGACCTGGTATCTCGGCTGGGTGGATACCGCTTTGCGCCATCGTGCGCTGACGCTGTGGCTGGCTTTCGGCTTGTTCCTCGCCTCACTGGCGATGGTGCCGTTCATCCCCGCTACCTTCATCCCGATTTCCGACCTCGGCCGCAGCAACCTCAGCCTGGAATTGCCGCCGGGCGCGCGCATCGAAGACACCGTCGCGATCGCCGAGCAGGCGCGCGCGAAACTTGCCGGCATCAAAGAACTCCAGCAGGTCTACACCACGGTCGGCAGCGTGCTCGATATCGGCGACCCGTCCAAGACCGGCATCGGCGAAACCCGCAAGGCGACCCTGGTACTGGACTGGGGCGATCACGACAACCGCGAACGCAGCCAGCAAGAGCTCGAACGCGATGCCCGCGCGCGAATGGCCGACCTGCCCGGCGTGCGCGTGAGCTACATCAGCACCGAGCCGGGCGAACTGCTGCAGCTGGTGTTGGCGGGCGACGACGCCCGGCAGCTGCTCGATTCAGCACAGGCGCTGGAGCGCGAGTTGCGCACGCTCAAGGGCCTGGGCAGCATCAGCTCGACCGCCTCGCTGCTGCGCCCGGAGCGGGTGATCGTGCCCGATCCCGCTCGCGCCGCCGACCTTGGCGTGGCCACCGCCGACATCGCCGAGGCTGCGCGCATCGCCACGGCCGGTGACTACAAGCAGCGCCTGGCCAAGCTCAACCTGCCCGAACGGCAGCTGCCGATCCGGGTCGGCTTCGATCAGGAAACACTGACGCAGCCCGCCCTGATCGCCAACCTGCGGGTGCCCTCGAAAAATGGTTCGGTGCCGCTATCGGCGGTGGCCGACATCATCGAAACCAGCGGGCCGTCGCAGATCGACCGCTACCAGCGCCAGCGCAACATCACCTTCAACGCCGAGCTCAACGGCCGGCCGCTGGGCGAAGTGATGGCTGAGGTGAAGGCGCTGCCGAGCGTACGCAACCTGCCGGCCGGCGTGAGCTTCCTCAACACCGGCGACGCCGAGGTGTTCATCGAGCTGTTCATCGGCTTCCTGCTGGCCATGACTGCCGGCATCGTCTGCATCTACATGGTGCTGTTGCTGCTGTTCAACCATGCCCTGCAGCCGCTGACCATCTTGGTTGCGGTGCCGCTGTGCGCGGGCGGCGCTTTCGGTGCGCTGCTGCTGACCCAGAACTACCTGTCGCTGCCGGCGTTGATTGGTCTGCTCATGTTGATTGGCATCGCCACCAAGAATTCGATTCTCCTGGTGGATTACGCAGTCATTGCCGAACAGCAAAACCACCTCAGCCAGCACGATGCCCTGATCGACGCCTGCCGCAAGCGCGCACAGCCGGTAATCATGACCACGCTGGCAATGACCGCCGGCATGGTGCCGTTGGCGCTCGGACTCTCTGGCGATTCCAGTTTTCGCGCGCCGATGGCGGTGGCGGTGATCGGCGGGCTGGCGACCTCGACACTACTGAGCCTGATCGTGATTCCGGCGGCCTATACGGTGCTGGATGATCTGGGCGAGTGGTTCAAGCGCAAGGCAAAACGCAGCGCAACCGCATAGTTGCTGAAGTGTGGCTTTTAGCCCGCCACCGCCGCAAGCCGCTGTAAAAGCGGCGCAAGCCGCGACCGACACTTATCGGCTGCGCCGCAGGGACGACGATCCTGTCGCGCTCCTGCAACAGCGTCTTCAGCTGCGCAGCCCCACGCCCTTGGTCAGCAGCCGCAAACCCAGCCAGCCCAGCGCGACCACGAAAAACATCATCACCGCGTAGGCTGTCCACAGCGGCATGTCGCTGGCGGCGTCGCCAAGCAGGCCGTAGCGGAAGGCGTTGACCATGTAGAAGATCGGGTTGGCTTGGGTCGCGGCCTGCGCCCATTCCGGCAGCACGCGCACCGAATAAAACACGCCGCCGAGGTAGGTGAGCGGGGTCAGGATGAAGGTGGGGATGATGGCGATGTCGTCGAACTTCTTGGCGTACACGGCGTTGACGAAACCGGCGAGCGAGAAAATGATCGCGCCCAGCAGCACCGTGGTGAAGGTGACGATGGGATGCGGGATACGCACGTGGGTAAAAAACATCGCAATCAGCAGCACGATGATGCCGACCATGAGGCCGCGCAGCACACCGCCGGCGACGTAGCCGCCGAGGATCACCCAGTTCGGCATCGGGCTGACCAGCAGCTCTTCGACATGGCGGCCGAACTTGGCGCCAAAGAACGACGAACTGATGTTGCCGTAAGCGTTCTGGATCACCGCCATCATCACCAGGCCGGGCACGATGAAGTCCATGTAGTCGTAGCCGCCCATATCGCCGATGCGGCTGCCGATGAGCTTGCCGAAAATCAGGAAGTACAGGGTCATGGTGATCGCCGGCGGCACCAGCGTCTGGCCCCAGATACGCAGGATGCGGGTGATTTCGCGCCGGGCGATGGTTTGCAGGGCGACCAGGTTGGGATTGGGCGTGCTCATGCCGGTCGTTCCTGTGTGGGCTGCGCCTGCGGCACGTTGGCATCGCTGCCAGCTACATCCTTGCCGGTCAGTCGGACGAAAAGTTCTTCCAGGCGATTGACCTGGTTGCGCAGCGAACGGATGCGGATGCCGGCGTCGGCGAGCGCCGCGAACACCACGCTCAGCGACAGGTCGCGCGGTTTTTCCAGCACCAGGGTGTGGTCATCACCGGCTTCGATCTTGACCTTGTCTATCACCGGCAACGGCTGCGGCAGGCTGCCTTCGATGTCGAGCACGAAGGCCTCGACGTCGAGCTTGGCCAGCAGCGTCTTCATCGGGCCGCGCTCGATGATGCGGCCCTTGTCGATGATGGCGAGGTTGCGGCACAGGCTCTCGGCTTCTTCAAGATAATGGGTGGTGAGAATCACGGTCGTGCCGGCAGCGTTGACTTCTTTCAGCGTCTTCCACATGCCGCGGCGGATCTCGATGTCGACGCCGGCGGTGGGCTCGTCGAGGATCAGCAGGCGCGGCCGCGTCATCATGGCGCGGGCGATCATCAGCCGGCGCTTCATGCCGCCCGACAGCGTGCGCGACATGGTGCGCGCCTTCTCCCACAGCTGGGCGCGCTTGAGTTCCTCTTCGGCACGGAGTTCCGCTTCCTTGCGCGGGATGCCGTAGAAACCGGCGTAGTTGATGCAGATATCGAACGGCTGCTCAAACATGTTGAAGTTGATTTCCTGCGGCACCAGGCCGATCTGGCGCATGGCTTCGGAACGCTGCGCCACCAGATCAATGCCGAATACCTTGACGCTGCCGGCGCTGGCGTTGACCAGGGAGCTGACCACGCCAATCAAACTGGACTTGCCGGCGCCGTTGGGGCCGAGCATGGCGAAGAAATCACCGGGTTCCACTCGCAGCGAGACGCCTTTGAGCGCCTCGACGCCGTTGTCATAGGTCTTGCGCAGATCGGTGATCTCCAGCGCGGCGACTACCGGATAGGGCTTGGTGCGATGGGGATCGTCGGCAGGTGGATGGCGGGGCTGGCTCATGGAGCTCCTGAGGGTTTTGCACAGCGTGTGTACACGCAAGCGATTAGTATATCGGGCCTTCACTGCCGCTTTTGGCGCGCTTGCTCACGGAGTTTTGCTTGGCCATCGTGCACTTCCCCCTGAAACTGGTCGGCAGCCGGATGCTGGCGCCGAGCGTCCGCCATCTCGCCTTCGTCCGCGACGATGGCCAACCGCTGGACTTCATCCCCGGCCAGTTCGTCCAAGTGCACTTCAACTATCCGGACGGCACGCCAGCCAAGCGCAGCTATTCGCTGGCCACCCAGCATGACCATGCGTTTGGCCCGGGCGAATCGATCGAGATCGCAGTCAGCTACGTCCCCGGCGGTGCCGCCACGGCGCTGTTCACGGCTTTGGACGAAGGCCAGCAGATTCAGGCCAGCGGCCCTTACGGACGCTTCTGCCTCACCGCCAAGGATGACAACCGCCGCTACCTGCTGATCGGCACCGGCACCGGCGTTACTCCTTATCGCGCGATGCTGCCGCAGCTGGCGCAGTTGATCAGCGAGCGCAACGTCGAGATCGTGCTGCTGTTCGGCGCGCGCACGCCGGCCGAGCTGATTTATGGTGATGACTTCCGCGCGTTCGCCGATGCCCATGCGAACTTCCGCTTCGTGCCGTGTTTTTCGCGCGAATTGCCAGCCGAAGACTCGCCGCAGGCGCATGCCGATGTCCGCCGCGGCTACGTGCAAGACGTGTTGGCGGAATTGATGCCGGACGCCACCGGCGACATCGCCTATCTGTGCGGCAATCCGAACATGGTGGATGCCGCATTCGAGGCCCTGAAGACCGCGGGCCTGCCTATCCCGCATATCCGCCGCGAGAAGTACGTAAGTAGCAAGTAACCAAATCCAGCGCAGGCGTATCACCCCTGCCATTGGTCAGGCTTGACGGCCGTGATGGCCCTCCTGCACCATTCAAACATGTTGAATGGTAATGGGTATTTAATGTGAGCGAACGGGCTGCCCGGCGGACCATCCAGAATCAGGCCAGGATCGATCCCGCGCTGTTGCGGGTGTTGGCCGATCCCATGCGCTCGTTCATCGTCTACTCGGTCACCGCGGAAGCGAAGACCGCCAAAACGCTGGCGGCCGAGATGGGCTGCCCGACGACCCGGCTTTACTACCATCTGCGCCAGCTCGAGAAGCACGGCTTGGTGTTCGTCGAACGGACGCGGCTGGTGTCGGGAATCGTCGAGAAGCATTACCGCGCGATAGCGCGTGAGATCCGCCTCGACGCTGCCGCATTTGGTTCGGGCACCAAGCCTGACCGGCGGCGCACTCAAGCGCTGCTCGGCTTCGTGTTCGACCAGACGCGAGTGGAGATCAGCCGCGGCATCGAGGCCGGGCAGCTGGATTTCCGCCGCGTGGCGCCGGATCCATCGGCGTTGATGGCGTATCGAAACGTGCTGAAGCTTTCGCCTGAACAAGCCCAGCGACTGTACGCACGGCTGCTGGCGTTCTGGATGGAATACGACGAGATCGCCAAACAGCCGGCAGCGGACGGCCGCTTTTACGCCTTCACCGTTGCGCTGTATCCCAACGACGTCGCGCCCAGCGAGCCGGGCGTGGCGACTGCGCGTCGCAAGCCGCGCTCACCCTGATTCCGGAGCCGCCGATGGTCGAGCCGTCGAAATCAAAGAAACCCCAATGGCCTGCAGCGTTAACGCCCGTGGTGATGGCCCTGGCCGGCGCTGCCGTTGGCTTCCTGTTGGCCAAAGCCGGCATGGCTTTTTTGCCGTCGAGCCCAAGTCTGAAAACGCTCACGCCCTGGGACCTGCTGGCATTGCCGGTGATCATCGTTTTCGTGCTGGCCTTCCACGAGGCCGGCCACCTGGCCGGCGGCATGAGCCGCGGCATGCGCTTTCTGCTGTTCATCGCCGGGCCGTTTGGCTGGGTACGCGGCAAGGACGGCGTGCGCTTCCGGTGGTTCTTCAACCTGGGTACGCTCGGTGGTTTGGCGGCAGCGCTGCCGGTGCCGGGCCTTCCGCTCAAACCGCAGCTCACGCGTCTGGTCGTGGGTGGGCCGCTGGCCAGCCTGGTGTTGGCGACGGCGGCGTTGGCGGTGTTCTGGTGGTTCCCCGGCCGGCCGGGTGCCTACGCCCTGATGACTGCGGGGATTTCGCTGGCGATCTTCGTGGTGACGGCGGTGCCCTTGCGCAGTGGCGGCTTCATGTCCGACGGCATGCAACTGCTGCAGTTGCAGCGCAATCCGGCGCACATCGAGCGGCGCGTAAACCTCATGGCCCTGATGGGCCTGAGCATGGGTGGAACCCGGCCGCGCGAACTCGATCCCGAACTGTTGACGCTGGCGCAGTCGCGCACAGGCAACGAGCCGCTGGCGGACGTCGGCGTCTGGCTTTACAGCTATGCCAATGCACTGGACAAGGGCAATGTGCCCGACGCTGAAGCCTGGCTGCAGCGTATCGCCGACGTGTACGAAAGCTATCCTGACGGATTCAGGCAGTCACTTGCCGTGGAATTGTCCTTGTTCGAAGCCCTGCACCGCGGCCACCTGGACGCAGCGCTGGCCTGGCAGGGCAAGGCGCGCGGCGGTATCGTCGATGCCTCGCGTCGGCATCTTGCCCAGGCGGCCATCGCCCTGCTTGAAGACAATCGTGCCGAAGCTGCGCGTGCGCTGACGCTGGCCGAAAAGCACTTGGGGCAGGCGCTCGATCCGGGCTTTGCCCGACTGAGCGCAGATCAACTCGACGCAATGAAACATTCGCTGGAAAATGCGGCCACGCCACGGCAAGCCGCGTGAACTCCCCGTTGTCACATTTTCGGTCCTGTCGCGTCTACTTGCTCGACTGGATAAATCAAGAACCCTCGAGGTACGCCATGCGCAAACTCCTGCCCTTTCTAATGCTCCTGCTGGTCTCGCTGCCGCTTTCGGCCCGCAGCCTGGGCTCGCTGGACTTCAAACCCTGCACGCTGGCCTCGGAGTTCGGCACGCAAAGCGTCGAGGCGCAATGCACGACATTTCTGGTGCCTGAAAACCACGCCGCGCCCAACGGCCGCAAGATTTCCCTGGCCATCGCCTGGCTGCCGGCCAAGGGCGAGGCCGAGCCGGACCCGATGTTCATGCTCGCCGGTGGTCCGGGGCAATCGGCGCTGGAATCGTTTCCCGGTATCGCGCCGGCGTTCGCCGACGTGCGCAAGAAGCGCCACATCCTCTTGGTCGACCAGCGCGGCACCGGTGGCTCCAACAAGCTGCTGTGCAAGGACGCCAGCGGCAAGAGCGCGGTGCTCGATGAAGACAGCGAAGACCTCGCTTCGGCCAAGGTGTTCGCTGCGCGCTGCGCGCTCGACTTGGGCAAGACCGCCGACCTGCGTTTCTACAGCACCAGTGACGCCATCCAGGACCTCGATGCCGTGCGCGTCGCCATCGGTGCGCCGCAGGTCAACCTGATGGGCATTTCCTACGGCACCCGCGTCGCCCAGCAATACGCTAAACGTTATCCGACGCGGACACGCACGATCACCATCGACGGCATCGTCCCCAACTCGCTGGTACTGGGCAACGAACACGCCCGGAACCTCGAAGCCTCGCTCGACCAGCAGTTCGCCCGCTGCGCCAAGGATCCCGCCTGCGCCCGCAACCTCGGCAATCCGCGCATGCGTCTCGATGCCCTCATGGCAACGCTGGCGAAAACGCCGCCGATGGTGCGCTATCGCGATGCCATCAGCGGCGAAAGCCTGGAAGAAAAACTCACGCCCGGCCACATCGCCATGCTCGCGCGCATGTTCGCCTACGCGCCCGCCGCCGCCGGCCTGCTGCCGCTGCAACTCAAAGAGGCCGCGCAGGGCCGCTATGAATCGCTGATGGCGCTGTCGAAACTGCTGACCGGCACGCTCGGTGATTCCATCATGCACGGCATGCAGCTGTCGGTGATCTGCAGCGAGGATGCCGACGAGCTCACCGCTGATCCTGCCGACGCCGGCAGCCTGCTCGGCACGGTCATGATCGAGGTGCTCAAGGTCCAGTGCGAAGTGTGGCCGCGCGGGCAGCGGCCGGCCGCTTTTCGCAAGCCCTTGGCCGGCAACATGCCGGTGCTGGTCCTGTCCGGCGAATTCGACCCGGTGACGCCGCCCCGTTACGGCAACGAAGTGCTGAAGCCGCTGACGAATGCGCGCCACCTCATCGTGCGTGGCCAAGGCCACAACGTGCTGCCGGTGGGCTGCCTGCCGAAGCTGTTCGCTCGCTTTGTCGAGACCGCCGATGCCAAGGCACTGGATGCCAGCTGCCTCGACAAGGTGCCGTATTCGCCGCCGTTTACCGGTTTTTATGGCTGGGAGCCCTGAGTGTCCCGCCCCCATCCGGAAACACGGCGTGGATGCAAAGGCGATGGTTTGAGTGCTTTGCGTCCTTTGCGTTCACGACTTTTGATCCAGGTAACCCCCTCCCGTCCACGAGCAAACCCGAATGATTGACGTCATCGACCTGCACAAATCCTTCAAGACCAAGACCGGCCTGGTGAAAGCCGTGCAAGGCCTGAGCTTTACCGCCCGCGACGGCGAGATCACCGGCTTGCTCGGGCCCAACGGCGCCGGCAAGACCACGGCGCTGCGCATGCTGTACACGCTGATGACACCCGACCGCGGCAACGTCCAGGTCGATGGCCTGGATGCCACCCGCGACGCCACCGCGGTGCGCCGCCGGCTGGGCGTGCTGCCGGACGCACGCGGTGTCTACAAGCGGCTGACCGCACGCGAGAACATCGCCTATTTCGGCCATCTGCACGGCATGTCCGACGCCGACATCGCCCGCCGCACCGAAGAACTTTCGAAGGCACTGGGCATGGACGACGTGCTCGATCGCCAGACCGAGGGGTTTTCGCAGGGCCAGCGCACCAAGACCGCGATCGCCCGCGCCCTGGTGCATGACCCGCGCAATGTGATCCTCGACGAGCCGACCAACGGCCTCGATGTGATGACCACGCGCGGCCTGCGCGATTTCCTGCGCCAGCTTCGCAGCGAGGGCCGCTGCGTGATTTTCTCCAGCCACATCATGCAGGAGGTCGCCGCGCTGTGTGACCGCATCGTGGTGATCGCGCACGGCAAGGTGATGGCCGCGGGCACGCCCGACGAGCTTCGCGCGCAAACCGGCGAAGCCAACCTGGAAGACGCGTTCGTCAAGGCGATCGGCACCGAAGAGGGACTGCACGCATGAGCCTGTTGAAGAACAACCCGCTGATGATCGTGATGGTCAAGGAACTGACCGACCTGTTCCGCGACCGCCGCACCATGATGGTGTCGCTGCTGATGGGGCCGCTGCTGATGCCGGCGCTTATCCTGGGCATCGGCAAGCTGGCCAGCAACCGCATCATCACTCAACTTGAAAAACCGCTGGAAGTGCCGGTGGTAGGCGCCGAACATGCGCCCAACCTGATCGCCTGGCTGGAAGGCCAGAACATCGTGGTGAAAAAACCACCGGTGGACGTCGAGGCCGTCATCGCCAACCAGAGCGAGGACGTCATCCTGCGCATCGATGCGAACTACGGCAAGCAGTGGCGCGGCAGCAAGCCGGCCGGCGTCGAGATCGTGCATGACAGCTCGCGTCAGGACGCACAGATCCCGGTGCAGCGGGTGACCACACTGCTGGAGAACTACAGCCAGAGCGTCGGTACCCTGCGGCTGCTCGCACGCGGCGTCAGTCCCAGCACCATGCAGCCGCTGCGTATCAACCGGGTGGACATGGCGACGCCGGAAAGCCGGGTCGGCCAGGCGCTGGCCTTCCTGCCGTATTTGCTGATCCTCACCGGCTTCCTGGGGGGCGCCTATCTGGTGATCGATGCCACCGCCGGCGAACGCGAGCGTTCGTCCCTGGAGCCCTTGCTTGCAACGCCCGCGCCCCGCGCCGTCATCATGAGCGGAAAGATCATGGCCGCCTGCGCTTTCGGCCTGATCAGCCTGACGCTGACGATGGTGATGTTCAAGATCAGCTTCCTGTTCGCACCCGGGCTGGGCGTCAAGATCGACGTCTCGACCTGGGCGGTGGCGCGCATCCTGCTGGTGATGGTGCCGATGGTGCTGATCGGCACCTGCCTGTTGACCCTGATCGCTGCCGGCGCCAAGAGCGTCAAGGAAGCGCAGAGCTACATGAGCGTGCTGATGCTGCTGCCGATGATCCCGACCATCGTGCTGATGGTGAACCCGGTCAAGAACGAGCTGTGGATGATGGCCACGCCGTTCCTGGCGCAGAACCAGATGATCCTCAAGCTGGTGCGCAGCGAGGCGATCACGAGCGCCGAATGGCTGGTCTATCTGGCGGCGGGTTTTGGCGCCGGGCTGGTGCTGTGGATTCTGGCCGCGCGCCGGTACCACGACGAGCGGCTGGCAATTTCCGCCTGAGTTTTTCGTTTTCGACCACAAAAAAAGCCCGGGCTGTCCCGGGCTTTTTTGTCTGTGGATCTTTTTTACTGTTTGAAGGTAAAGGTGCGACGTATCGTGGTCGGTGTCCCGATGGGCTGGAACTTCCAGCGCCGCACGGTGCTTTGAACACCACGTTCAAAAGTGTTTCGGGGTGTGGCGCGGAGGACCTTCACTTCGGAGACGCTACCGTCGGCAGCAATGCTGATCTCGACCTCGACTTCACCAGAAACACCGGCGCGCAGGGCTTCGGGTGGGAAACTAGGCTGTGGGGTGCTGATCGCGACCAGGCCAGTACGGGCAGGACGTGCTTCCACCGGTGCCGGCGGCGGCGGTGCCGGAGCCGCAACGGGGGGTGGCGCAACCGGCTGTGGTGTAGGTGCCGCGACAGATACCGGTGCGGGTGTATTCACAGCCTGACGTGCCGCCGCCGCCTGTGCAGCAGCCTCCTGCTGGGCTTTGAGTTTGGCTTGATCGGCAAGACGCAGATCTTCTTGAGCACTTGCCGCGTCGTCAACCACCTTCTGCTCGGCATTCTGCCTGGCCTTGACGATGGAGTCGGCGATCCGCTGTAGCGAGGGTGCCTGCGGGTCTGCCTTTTCGATCAGGCCGCGAAGCCGGTCGGCCTCGGAGAAATCGGCGCGGCCGATGGCCTGTTCGGCGGCAATGACCGCGTAAGGCTGCAGGTCGATCAGAGCGCTTTCGGCAGAAACGTCCGTCTTTTCGGCCTTGGCGCGCAGGGCCAGGTAGTACTCCATGGCATTGTCACCGGCCGGCGCGTAAAGGCGCTGCTCGCTGAGCGCTTGGCGGCCCTTGGTACGCAATTCATCGACACTGAGGGTGGCGAGCTTGGCGGCAGCGGCGGCGGCGGCCTGCGCTTCGGCGCTGAGAGCCGCCGGCGCGGCGGCGGTGGCAGCAGGTGCAGCAGCGGGAGCCGGTTCGTCCTTCGAGCATGCGGACAGGCCGAGCGCCAAGGCCAGGGCCAGGCACAGCGGGCGAATGGCGACGGTATGTGACATGGGGCGGTTCCGATGCATGGTGATTGGGCTCATTGGGGTCAGGGGCATGACTTCCAGCACATAAAAGTTTGGCCGGTTTGTCAAGGCATTTCCGTTGCTGGACTCACTTTCCGATGCAAAAGCTGGAAAAAATCCGTCCCAGCAGGGCATCGGCGTCCATCGTACCGGTGATTTCGCCCAGTGCCTGCTGGGCGCGACGCAATTCTTCTGCGGCGAACTCGCCGCTGCCCTCTTGCAGGTGACTGCACGCCGCGTGCATGGCCCGCCCGGTGGTGGCCAGAGCCTCCAGATGGCGGGCCCGGGCACTGAAGGCGCCACTGCCGTCAACGCCCGTGCGGTTTCCCAGCAGGTGGCGCAAGCCGTCAAGACCTGCCCCGGTCCGCGCCGATAGCCACAGGTGTTCGCCGTCGGCGCGCCGCTCGCCCAGCGGCGCCTTGCCGCTGAGGTCGCACTTGTTGTGCAGCCAAACCACGTGGGCGACCTCGTGAAGTTCCGCAGCCAGCAGGCTTTGCGCCTGGTCGTCGCGATCATCGAGCACGGCCAGCACCAGGTCGGCGCGCAGCAGCTCCGCCCGCGCGCGGCGCATGCCTTCGGCTTCGATCAGGTCGCTGGATTCGCGCAAGCCGGCGGTATCCACCAGGGTCAGCTCGATGCCGTCGAGAGCGAGCGTTTCACGAAGCAGGTCGCGGGTGGTACCGGCGATATCGGTGACGATGGCGCGCTCCTCGCCGGCCAGCGCGTTGAGCAGGGACGACTTGCCGACGTTGGGCGCACCGACGATGACCACATGCAGGCCATCGCGCAGGCGCGCGCCGGACTCGGCGTCGCGGCGCAGCGCGGCCAGCGCATCGTTGCCCGTCATGATTCGCTGCTGCAGTTCCGGTGCCGCCAGGAAATCGATTTCCTCGTCGGGAAAGTCCAGCGCCGCCTCGATATACACACGCAACTGCACGAGATGCTCGAGCACCACGTGCACGCGGCGGGAAAATTCGCCCTCCAGCGAACGTCGCGCCGCACGCGCCGCCGCCAGCGAACCGGCGCTGATCAGATCGGCCACCGCTTCGGCCTGGGCCAGGTCCAGGCGCTCGTTGAGGAAGGCGCGTTCGGTGAATTCACCGGGTCGGGCGCGTCGTGCACCGAGCGCAACGCAGCGCTGCAGCAGCTGGGCCAACAGGACCGGGCTGCCGTGCGCCTGCAGCTCGACCACGTCCTCGCCGGTATAGGACTGCGGCGCCTTGAAATAAACCGCGATGCCGTCGTCGATGACCTCGCCGTCGGCATCACGAAATCGCAGGTAATGCGCATGTCTTGGCTTCAGCGTGCGTCCCACCAACCGCTCAGCAATCGCCAGCACCCGCGGACCCGACAGTCGGACCACGCCGATACCGCCTTGCCCTTGCGGCGTGGCAATGGCGGCGATGGTGTCGATGGTGTCGATGGTGTCGATGGTATGCATCGTCGCTGCAGTGTAGATCGTGCCGCAGGAGCGATGGCCATCGCTCCTGCGCTGGCGCCTTATTTCGCGACGATGGCGGGCTTGTCGCTGTGCTGCCGCGTCATCCACCACTGCTGGGCCAGGCCGAGCAGGCCGTTGGTGACCCAGTACAGCACCAAGCCGGACGGGAAGAAGGCCATCATCACGCCGAAAACCAGCGGCATGAACTGCATCATCTTCTTCTGCATCGGGTCCATGCCCGGCATCGGGGTCAGCTTCTGGGTGAGGTACATCACCGCGAGGTTGAGCACCGGCAGGATGAAATACGGGTCGGCCGCCGTGAGGTTCTGGATCCAGCCGATCCACGGCGCCTGGCGCAGCTCGACGCTCTCGATCAACACCCAGTAAAGGGCCAGGAAAATCGGAATCGGGATCAGCATCGGCAGGCAGCCGCCGATCGGATTGATCTTTTCCTTCTTGTACAGCTCCATCATCGCCACCTGGAACTGCTGGCGATCCTCACCATAGCGCTCCTTCAGCGCCTCGATGCGCGGCTGCACGGCGCGCATCTTGGCCATGGACTTGTATTGCGCGGTGGACAGCGGGAACAACGCGGCTTTGAGCAGCACCACGATGGCGATGATCGCCCAACCCCAGTTGCCGAACAGCGCGTGCAGCCACGACAGCAGCCAGAACAGCGGCTTGGCGATGAAGCTGAAAACGCCGTAGTCAACGCTCAGGCGCAGCGTCGGGTGCACGGCCTTCATCTGCTTCTGGTCCTTGGGACCGATCCAAAGCACGCTGTCGCGGATGACGCTGGCGCCTGCCGCCACCTGCACGCCGTCACCCACGCCGCGGATCAGGTATTGCGCCGCACCCGGCGCGGCGACCTTGGCCAGCGAAAAGCGCTGGCTTTCTGCCGTCGCCGGCACCCAGGCGGCCGCGAAGTGATGCTGCTGCATCGCATACCAGCCGCCGGCGACCGTGATGTCGAGTTTTTCCGGCTGGCCATCGCCATCGGTGAAGTCATCGAACGTCCGCTTCTCGTACTTGCCCAGCGCGCTGTACCAGGAGGCGCCGACAAAGCTGAAGGAATCCGGGTTGGTCAGACCGGCATGCTTGGGCGGCGGCGGTGGCGATACCCGCAACAGTTGTTCATAGGGATAAGCGCGCCATGCGCTGCTACCGGTGTTGCTGATTTTCTGCCGCGTGGTGACGGCGAAACTGCTGCGGGTCAAGACCACGGTCTTGCGCACGGTGATGCCGCCGGTCGCGTCGGTCCAGACCAGGGGCACTTCCAGCGTCGAGGCACCGTCGGCCAGGCGATAGTCGCTGCCGGCATCCTCGGTTCGATACTGTGCTTCGTGGTTTGGCGCCGACAGGCCGGCATCGCCGAGCCAACCCGACTGCGCGACGAAAAACTGCTCCGGTGCGCTGGTGAACAGGTGGACATTGCTGCTTTCGGCGGTTTTCTCCAGCGGATAGGTCAGCAATTCGGCATCGATCACGCTGCCGCCGCGCAAGTCGATGCGCAGCTTGAGCACGTCGCTTTGCACGGTGATGATCTGGCTGGGAGCCGCGATCGCCGCGCTGATTTCGTCCGGCTTGGCCACCGTGGGCAAGGCTGGCAGGCTGTCGTTGCCGGGCAGTGCCTGCTGGCCCGGTAGCGGGCTCAGCGCTGCCGTGCTGCTCGGCGCATTGGCCTGAACGGGCATGGGCGGCGCGTCAAAATGCTGCCATTCCTGGAACAACAGGAAGGCCACCGCCAGCCAGGCGAAGATCAACAGGGTGCGGGTCTGGTTCATGCGTACTCGGGCTTCGGCGCCAGTAGCACCGGATCAGGAAGAATCGGGAAGAATGGGATGGCGACGAAGCGTGTTCGCTTCAAGGGCTGGCATTGTGCCGACCACATCGGCAAGCGGCAATGCACCGGCGCGCCTGAGCAAGGTATCAAGTTCACTGCGCAGCGTTGGATTGCTGGCGACAGCGGCCGGCGGCTTGGCCACGAACACCCAATCGGCGTTGGCCAACACGGCACGATGCTGCCGAAAGTATTCGCGCACCTGGCGCTTGATGCGATTGCGGCCGTGCGCAAGTTTGTCCACGCGCTTGGACACCGCGATGCCCAATCGGGCGGGCGCGCCCTCGGCACGCGGCATGACGTGCAGGCGAAAACTGGCGGTTGAAAAACGTTTTCCCTCGCCAAACACGGCCTGGTAGTCGGCCGAGGCGCGCAAGCGCGCGCTGCGAGGGAAATCAAGATGGCCGTTCACGGCGCGTTGCCGCTGGCCGACGCTGTCACGGTGCGCTGCATGGGCAGCGCCGACGGGTCAGACGCAGAGGCGGGCACGGCCCTTGGCGCGGCGGCGGGCAAGGATCTTGCGGCCGTCGGCGGTCTTCATGCGGGCACGGAAACCGTGGTCGCGCTTACGCTTGATATTGCTGGGCTGGTAGGTGCGCTTGGTGGCCATGGCGAGACAACTCTATGAAGTTTGGGCGGAAAAGAACTGAAAATTATAGGGAATCGTCCGGTCCACCGTCAAGTCCAGCGCACTTGGCTTCCTCTACGGCCGGCGCTAGACTGCCGCCTCCCTGACTTATCCACAGCCGCCGGTCTCGTTCCGGCGCTGCTCCCGAGACCTCCCGAGACCTCATTCGATGGATTCTGCCTGGCCGCGCTGCCTCGAACGCCTGGAAACCGAACTTCCGGCCGAGGACGTGCACACCTGGCTCAAGCCGCTGCAGGTCGAAATCCGCGCCGAGGGCCTGACCCTGTATGCGCCCAACGCTTTTGTCGTCGACGCCGTGCGCGAGCGTTTCCTGCCTCGCATCCGCGAGTTGGTCGCGTATTACGCCGGCCTTCCGCTGAGCGTGCAGCTTGCCGTCGGCTCCCTGCAGAAACCGGCTGTGGCAAACCCGGCTGGCAAGCCCGTGGCCAAGGCTCGCGGGCAGGCGTCGGCGGATTTCACCGGCAACCTCGACCGCCAGTACACCTTCGACAACTTCGTCGAGGGCCGCTCCAACCAACTCGGCCGCGCCGCGGCCCTGCAGGTGGCGCAAAACCCCGGCAAGGCCTACAACCCGCTGCTGCTTTACGGTGGTTCGGGCTTGGGCAAGACCCACCTGATGCAGGCAGCCGGCAATTTCATGCGCCAGGCCAATCCGGGCATGCGTGTGCTTTACCTGCGTTCGGACACCTTCGTCAGCGACATGGTCAAGGCCCTGCAGAGCAAGTCCATGGACCTGTTCAAGCGCCAGTTCCAGCAGGTGGACGCGCTGCTGATCGATGACATCCAGTTCTTTGGCGGCAAGGATCGCACGCAGGAGGAGTTCTTCCACACTTTCAACGCGCTGTTCGACGGCAAGCAGCAGATCATCCTGACCTGCGATCGCTATCCGCGCGAAGTGGAAAACCTCGAACCACGCCTGAAAACCCGTCTGACGTGGGGTCTGTCGGTGGCGATCGAACCACCGGATTTCGAGACCCGCGCCGCCATCCTGATTTCCAAGGCCGCCGACCGCGGCGTGGCGTTGCCCGAAGCGGTGGCGTTCCAGATTGCCAAGCGCATGCACTCCAACGTGCGTGATCTGGAAGGCGCGCTCAACACGCTGGCGGCGCGCTCAAATTTCACCGGCAAACCGATCACTGTCGAGTTCGCCCAGGAAACACTGCGCGACCTGCTGCGCGCGCAGGCGCAAGCCATCTCGATCAGCAATATCCAGAAGACCGTGGCAGACTACTATCAACTGCGCATGGCGGATCTTTTGTCGAAGCGGCGGACGCGCACCTTGGCGCGACCGCGGCAGATGGCGATGGCCTTGGCCAAGGAGTTGACCGAGCACAGCTTGCCGGAAATCGGCGATGCATTCGACGGTCGCGATCACACCACGGTGCTGCATGCCTGCCGTGTGATCCGCGATCTGGTGGCCAGCGATGGCAAGATGCGCGAGGACTGGGAAAAACTGCTGCGCAAACTGACCGAATAGGTGTTTTTCCCGTCTGTGGGCATCCTGTGGACAAGTCGGTATGGATTTCAGGCCAGGTAAGTTATCCACAGTTTGTACAGCGGCAGACGCAGCGTCATCCACAGCCTTTGAGTCTTGTAAAATTTGTTATAAATCAAAAACTTGAGCTACTTATCCCACGCTCAAGCCCTGCTCTACAGCTACTAGTTTTGATATTCAACTCTGGATATTGGGGCCCACCGCATGCGTTTTAGCCTGTCGCGCGAAGTACTACTCAAACCCCTGCAGCAAGTCGTGAACGTGGTCGAGCGTCGGCAGACCCTGCCCGTGCTCGCCAACCTCTTGGTGCAGGTCGAAGGCCAGCAGGTCTCGATGACCGGTACCGATCTTGAAGTCGAAATGGTGGCCCGTACCGAAGTTGAGGACGCGCAAGCGGGGGAGATCACCATTCCGGCGCGCAAACTATTTGAAATCGTCCGTGCCTTGCCGGACGGCAGCCGGGTCAGCCTCAGCCAAAATGGCGACAAGGTCACCGTGCAGGCCGGCCGCAGTCGCTTCACTTTGGCCACGTTGCCAGCCAATGATTTCCCGGCTATCGAGGATCTCGATCTGGTCGAGCGCATCCGGGTGCCGGAATCCGCGCTGAAAGAGTTGATCGAGCGCACCGCGTTCGCGATGGCCCAGCAGGATGTGCGCTATTACCTCAACGGCCTGCTGCTGGACTTGCGCGAGAATTCCCTGCGCTGCGTGGCCACCGACGGCCATCGTCTGGCGCTATGCGAAGCCGAGTTGCCGGCCGGTGCACAGACCCGCAAACAGATCATCGTGCCGCGCAAGGGCGTGCTGGAGCTGCAGCGCCTGCTCGAAGGCGGCGATCGCGAGATCGAGTTGGAAGTGGGCCGCAACCACCTGCGCATGCGTCGGCCGGATGTCACCTTCACCTCCAAGCTCATCGACGGCCGTTTCCCTGACTACGACGCGGTGATCCCGATTGGCGCCGACAAGACGGTGAAGGTGGATCGCGAAATCCTCCGCGCCGCCCTGCAGCGCGCCGCGATCTTGTCCAACGAGAAATACCGCGGCGTCAAACTTGATATTTCGCCCGGCCAGCTGCGCATCGTGGCGCACAACCCGGAGCAGGAAGAAGCGCAGGAAGAGGTCGAGGCCGAGACCCGGGTCGACAACCTGAGCATCGGTTTCAACGTCACCTACCTGCTCGATGCGCTGTCAGCCTTGCGCGAGGAGTTTGTCATCCTCAACCTTCGCGACGGCAACTCCTCGGCCATGGTGCGCGAAGCCAGCCATGAGCGCAGCCGCCACGTGGTGATGCCGCTGCGCCTGTGATTGCCAAGCTCAAGGCCCTTATTGCAAACCGCCCGGTTTTCACCGGGCGTGTTCATTTTTGGGTGGCCTCGTGCAGCTGCAGCGCCTGACGGCCAGCGACCTTCGCTGTTTTGTCGGGTTTGACTTGAGCCCAGGCCCGGGCTTGAACTTGTTCACCGGCGGCAACGGCGCCGGCAAGACCAGCATCCTCGAAGCAGTCCACCTGCTGGGCTATGGCCGCAGCTTCCGTGGGCGAGTGCGTGATGGCCTGATTCGCAGCGACCAACCGTACCTGGAGCTGTTTGCGCAATGGCGGGATGGTCGCGGCCAGGAGCGCCGCGCGGGCCTGCGCCACAGCGGCCAGAAGTGGGAGGCGCGGCTGGATGGCGAGCCAGCGCCCAGCCTCAGCGAGCTTTGCGCCGAACTGGCGGTGGTAACTTTCGAGCCCGGCAGCCATGAACTGATTGGCGGCGGCAGCGAGCATCGTCGGCGTTTCCTCGATTGGGCTTTGTTTCACGTGGAACCGAGCTTCCTGTTGCACTGGCGTCGCTACGCCCGCGCGCTGAAGCAGCGCAACGCCTTGCTCAAAACCCAGCCGTTTTCCCACAGCCTGCAGGCTTGGGATCTGGAATTGTCCGAAGCGGGTGAAGTCCTGACCGCCCTGCGCGCGGCTTATATGGAGCGGCTTGAGCCAGTGCTGGCAGCAGCGGCCGGAGATTTTCTTCCTGAATTGGGTCTGGCGAGGCTCACCTTCCAGCCCGGATGGCGACGGGCCGAGCTGCCGCTGGCCGATGTTCTGCTGCTGGCGCGGGATCGCGACATGGCCAGCGGCTTTACTTCGGTCGGCCCGCACCGGGCTGACTGGCGGCTGGACTACGCCATGCACGCCGGCCGGGAAACGCTCTCGCGTGGGCAAGAAAAACTGACGGCACTGGCCTGTGTGCTGGCCCAGGCGCAGGCGTTTGCCGAGGACCGTGGCGAATGGCCGGTGGTTTGCTTGGATGATCTGGCCTCAGAGTTGGACCAAGTCCACCAGCGCCACGTCCTGGAGCGGCTGCGTGCCTGCGGTGCGCAAATCTGGTTGACCGGCACCGAGCTGCCGTCGACGCTGCTATCGGGTTGGGACGACTGCAGTAAGTTCCACGTGGAACATGGCCAGATCACGCAGCAGCAGTAGGTGTTGCTCGCGCCGACCCAGCGCATGAAATACCCCAAGCCGCTATAATCGCGAGACCCGCATAAACGGGGGAAAACTGCCAAATTCGCGGTTTTCGACCCCGCCGCCCGAGAGAACACCGTTCCGATGACCGAGCCACAAACGCCGACGCCTGGCGCCCCCGATAGTTACGATTCGAGCAAGATCACTGTCCTCCGTGGCCTGGAAGCCGTACGCAAGCGGCCCGGCATGTATATCGGCGACGTCCACGACGGCACCGGTCTGCACCACATGGTGTTTGAGGTGGTCGACAACGGCATCGACGAAGCCTTGGCTGGTCATTGCGACCGTCTGGTCGTCACCTTGCACAACGACGGCTCCTGCTCGGTCTCCGACAACGGCCGCGGCATCCCGACCGACATCCACAAGGAAGAGGGCGTCTCGGCGGCCGAAGTCATCATGACCGTGCTGCACGCCGGCGGTAAGTTCGATGACAACAGCTACAAGGTGTCCGGCGGCCTGCACGGCGTGGGCGTTTCGGTGGTCAACGCGCTGTCGTCGAAGCTCTGGCTCGACATCTGGCGCGACGGCCAGCACCACCAGCAGGAGTACGCGGGCGGTGAGCCCGTGTACCCGCTCAAGGTCGTCGGCGCGTCCGCCAAGCGCGGCACCGAGCTGCGCTTCCTCCCCAATGCCGATATCTTCACCGACACCGACTTCCACTACGACATTCTGGCCAAGCGCCTGCGCGAGCTGAGCTTCTTGAACTCGGGGGTGAAGATCGAGCTTATCGACGAGCGCGGCGAAGGCAAGCGCGACCTGTTCGAGTACGAGGGCGGCATCAAGAGCTTCGTGGAACACCTGGCGGCGCTAAAAACCCCGCTGCATCAATCGGTTATCTCAGCTTCAGGCGAAAAGGACGGCATCGTCGTCGACATCGCGATCCAGTGGACCGACGCCTACCAGGAAACGATGTTCTGCTTCACCAACAACATCCCGCAGAAAGACGGCGGTACGCATCTCATCGGCTTTCGCGCCGCGCTGACCCGCACGCTCAGCAACTACATCGAGCAGAACGGCATCGCCAAGCAGGCCAAGATCACCCTGTCGGGCGACGACATGCGCGAAGGCATGATCGCCGTGCTGTCGGTGAAAGTGCCCGACCCGAGCTTCAGCTCGCAGACCAAGGAAAAGCTGGTTTCGTCCGAAGTCCGCCCGGCCGTCGAATCGGTGATCGGCGCCAAGCTCGAGGAGTTCCTGCAGGAGCGGCCGAATGAAGCCCGGGCGATCGCCGGCAAGATCGTCGACGCCGCCCGTGCGCGCGAAGCCGCCCGCAAGGCGCGCGACCTCACGCGGCGCAAGGGCGCGCTCGACATCGCCGGCCTGCCGGGCAAGCTCGCCGACTGCCAGGAAAAAGACCCGGCGCTGTCGGAACTGTTCATCGTGGAGGGTGATTCCGCTGGCGGCTCGGCCAAGCAGGGTCGCAACCGCAAGACCCAAGCGATCCTGCCGCTCAAGGGCAAGATCCTCAACGTCGAGCGGGCGCGCTTCGACCGCATGCTTGCCAGCGCCGAGGTCGGCACCCTGATCACCGCGCTCGGCTGCGGCATCGGCAAGGATGAATACAACCCGGACAAGCTGCGCTACCACCGCATCATCCTGATGACCGACGCCGACGTCGACGGCTCGCACATCCGCACCCTGCTGCTGACGTTCTTCTACCGGCAGATGCCCGAGCTGATCGAGCGCGGTCACATTTATATCGGCCTTCCGCCGCTGTACAAGATCAAGCAGGGCAAGAATGAGCTCTACCTCAAGGACAACGCGGCGCTAAACGCCTATCTGGTCAGCAACGCCATCGACAACGCCGAGCTGCGCACCGCCGATGCCGCGCCCGCCATCACTGGCGCGGCGCTGGAAAAGCTGATGCTCGACGTGGTGTCCGCACAGGAAGTGATCGAGCGTTTTGCCTACCGCATCGCCCCGGTGGTCCTGCAGGCGATGCTCGAGGCCGCGCCGCTCAAGGCCGACGATTTCATCGACGAAGCACGCTTGGCCGACTGGTGCCTGGCCATCGAAACTCGCCTCAACAGCGCCGGCCTGGGCCGGCCACGCTACGGCCTGCGCGTGCAGCCGTCGATCGACGGCCAGGGCGGCGCCCTCGTCGTGGAAAAACGCCACCACGGACTGAGCAGCCTACAGATCATCGCCGCCGGCCAGTTGCTGCAAGGTGAACTGCGTCAGATAAACGAAGTGGCGGCCCAGTTGCATGGGTTGCTGCAGTCCGGCGCCACCGTCACCCGCGGCGGCAAGACCCAAGCTGTGGCGACCTTCACCGAAGCCCAGTCCTGGCTGCTGGACGAAGCCAAGAAAGGCCGCACCATCCAGCGCTTCAAGGGCCTGGGTGAGATGAATCCGGAGCAGTTGTGGGATACCACGGTGAACCCGGATACGCGCCGTCTGCTCAAGGTGCGCATCGAGGACGCGGTGGCCGCTGACCAGATTTTCTCCACCTTGATGGGCGATGTGGTTGAACCGCGCCGGGAGTTTATCGAGGAAAACGCCTTGAAAGTGGGCAATCTCGATGTGTGATGGCGCCGCCATCGTTAACTTCAATTCATGAGATGGGCTTAAGATCGCCCAATAAACCGTCAGGGAGACCGATACATGAAGCAGCCGAACGCCCTCATCTGTGCCGTGCTTCTAGGCACGGTCGCTTTGCTTATCATCCCGTCTGCGGACGCGCAGGTGACCAAAACCCGTGAGCAGCGTGAAAGGGAGAGGTCGGGTGTCCGAAACAAGGAAGTGGTGGTCGAGGCCAAATATCCGAAAACCGAACGGAAACAACCCGAACGGCAAGCTTCGAAGATTGCCGGGGATTTCAAGAAACTGATCGACTTTTCCAATAACAATCAGTTCGATCAGGCCATCAAGATGGGCGACGCAGTCCTTGCCAATCCCAAAGCCAACGCCTACGAAAGATCGGTTGCGGCACAAGTCGCCGCCTATGCATGGACCGAAAAAGACACGACGGGCTATACAAGCGCCGTCACCTACATGGAGCGGGCCCTCAGCGAGAATGGACTCGACAACAACGCGCACTTCGACCTCATGTACCAGCTGGCCCAGACCCAGCTGGTCAACGACAACTACGCGGCGGCATTGGAATTGCTGACACGTTTTTTGACCGAATCGAAATCAGCGAAACCGGAAGCGTATGCCCTCCAAGGCAACGCTTACTACCGACAGGACAAGTTCGAGGAAGCAATTGCCGCCATCAAGAAAGCCCTGGAAGGAAACCCCAAGCCGGACAAGTCGTGGAACCAGCTGTTGATGGCCTCGTATTTTGAGCTGGACAGGCCGCTTGAGGCAGCCAGCATTGCCGAGGCAATCGCCGCGCAAAGCCCCGATGACAAAGTGGCGCAGCTGAATCTTGCCAACATTTACATGCAGGCCGACCAGTTGGACAAGGCGGCGGGGGTCTTCGATCGACTGAGAGCAGCCGGGAAATTGACGGAAAGCAAGGATTACGAAATTGGCTACAAGCTGCTTGCCAATATAGACGGGCGGGAAAAAGACGCCGTCAACCTTATCAATGAAGGTCTTGCCAAAGGCATCCTCAAGCCCAGCTTCGAGGTCTACAACTTCCTTGGACAGTCCAATTACTTTTCCGATCAGATCCCTGCCGCGATAGCCGCCTGGACAAAAGCAGCACCCTTGGACAAAAACGGCGAGACCTATCTCAACCTTGCCAAGGTTCAAGCCCAAGAGGATGGCGGCAGTGCAGATGCCAAGGTCAACGCCCGGCAAGCCTTGGCGAAGGGCATCAGCAAACAAGGGGAGGCCTGGATAGTTATTGCTAGGGCTGAAGGCGACCTCGGTAACCGTCCGGCGATGATTGAAGCCTACCGAGAAGCGGCCAAATTTCCCGAGACAAGGGATCAGGCAAGCAAGATCCTGCGTCAAATCGGTGCAAGCAAGTGACAGTCTTGGTAAACACATTCTGTTCGTATAAGCTACCCAGTTCCCGTCACACGATTGTGGAGGGTCGCGACGCGAAGGCGTCGGGAGAACGTATGCTCGAGCCGCCACCCGCATGACGGATTTGACCTCAAAATACGAAAACGAGCGGAAACCACTCAGTTGGCCGCGAATTGCCGCCAACAGCGTGGCGATCGCGGTGCACCTGGCGGGATTCATGTTGCTCATGGCACCCGTGGCCGTGATCAACATTGACAAGGACGCTGACGAGGTGACCTTGGTGACCTTCACCGAGCCGCCACCGCCGCCGCCGCCGCCGCCGCCGCCGCCGCCGGAGCAGCCGAAGACGATCACCAAGATCATCGAAACGCCGATCAAGACGACCATGCCGCCGCCGCCGGAAGAGCCGCCGATCGTCTATGACACGCCGAGCCCGATTGACATGCAGGCCCCGCCCCCGGCGCCCCCGGCGCCGCCGCAGCCGCCATCAGATTTCAGTGCATCCGAAGATGCCAGCGGTCGGGCCCTGAACCCGCCCCGCTATCCACCGCAGGAGGCCCGCGACGGCGTCGGTGGCGAGGTGGTGCTGCTGGTCACTATTGATGCCAGTGGCAACGTGCTTGACGTCAAGCTCGAAAAAAGCAGCCGTAACCGCAATCTTGATCGCTCCGCCATGGATGCGGCGAGAAAATGGCGCTTTAATGCAGGTTCCAGGAACGGTCAGCGCACAGGCGGTGTAGTTCGCGTGCCGATCAGGTTCACGCCACCCACCTAATTGCCACGCTATACCCAGTCAAAGTCAGCCATCCGGATCCATCAAGATTCACTAACAAGAAAGGTCACCCCTATGTTGCAGGACATCCTCCTCACCGCTGCCGCCGCCGCCGCTCCCGCTGCGGGTGGCTCCGTCAACAACGCTGAAGCCCTGCAGCAGATGGGTTTCAGCCACATGATCCAGAACCTCGACGCGGTCGGCTATGTGGTGTTCTTCACCTTGCTGATCATGTCGGTCGGTTCCTGGTGGTACACCATTGTCAACGCGATCAAGAGCACGGTCGTGGCCAGCAATGCCGACCGCGTCATCCGCACGTTCTGGGAAACCACCAACGCGCAGGAAGCCATCCGATTCATGGAGGAACAGAAGCAGAATGAGCCGTTCTCCAAGATCGTGCTCGATTGCGCCCAAGCCGCCGCTCACCACCAGCGCCACGAAGGCAGCCGTCTGGTCGAGGCCCTGAATCGCTCGGAGTTCATCGACCGCGCCCTGCGCCAGGCCGTGACCCGTGAAAGCGCCCGACTCGAAGACGGCCTGACGTGGCTGGCCACGGTCGGCGCCACTGCGCCCTTCGTCGGCCTCCTCGGCACCGTCTGGGGCATCTACCACGCCCTGATCAAAATCGGCCAGACCGGCCAGGCCTCCATCGACGCCGTTGCCGGCCCGGTGGGCGAGGCGCTGATCATGACCGCCTTCGGCCTGTTCGTCGCTATCCCGGCGGTGCTCGCCTACAACACCTTCGTGCGCAGCAACCGCAACACCTACGCCAAGTTCGACACCTTCGCCCATGACCTGCATGACTTCTTCGCCACCGGTTCGCGTGTTGGTGAAGTCGTCAAGCGCTAAGGCACGGGTACCCAAGGAAGCACAGCCATGTCATTTAGTTCCAACTCCGGTGGTGGCCCGATGGCCGACATCAACGTCACGCCGCTGGTGGACGTGATGCTGGTGCTGCTGATCATCTTCATGATCACGGCGCCGCTGATGGCGCACAAGGTCAAGGTTGAGCTGCCGAAGGCGACACTGGAAACGAAGCCTGAGATCAAGGTTCCGCCAGTGACGGTCTCGATCAAGCCCAATGGCGAGATCTACTGGAATGACCAGAAAGTGACTCAGGCGGAGTTCGAGCAGAAGCTCGGCACCACGATCGGCATGGTGCCGCAGCCGCAGGTCGACATCCGTGCCGACAACACCACCAAGTACGGTGTCATCCAGAAAGTGGTGTTGACGGTCCGAAACTCCGGTATGCGCAAGGTCGGTTTTGTGTCGAGCCCGGAACGCTGAGCGGGAAACAGGAAAAAAACCATGGCATTCAGCTCTAACTCCAGCTCCGGCACAATGTGCGACATGAACGTCACGCCTCTTGTGGACGTGCTTCTTGTGCTGCTGATCATCTTCATGGTGACGGCGCCGCCGCTGTCGTATCAGATCCAGGTGGACCTGCCGCAAAAATCCACCACGCCGCCGCCCAAGGTCGTAGATCCGCCGGAGCCGATCCGCATCCGCATCGACGCCAGCGGCAACATCACCTGGAATGGCAGCGCTACGCCAGTCACGGCCCTGCAGGCGCAGTTCGACGTGGAGGGCGCGAAGGATACCCCGCGCCAGCCGACCATCGAGATCGAAACCGACAAGGATGCCGAATATGAAGTGCTGGCCAAGGTGCTCTCGCGCACCAAGAATGCCGGCCTCGTGAAGATCAGCTTTGTCGAGCCCGGCGCCTGAGTCTGGGTCTGACAGCATCGATGAAAAGCCGCCTCCGGGCGGCTTTTTCATGCCCGCTTGCCGGCCATGCAAAGCCGGCGTAGAACAACAGGCAAGCTCGTCGAAGGAGTAGCGCCATGGCTTTTGCGATGAAACGACCCAGTTCTACCCTGGCCGACATGAACATCACGCCCCTGGTCGACGTGATGCTGGTGCTTCTGGTCATCTTCATGATCGCGGCACCCGCGCTGAGCCAGTCGTTGGCGGTGACTTTGCCGCAACTCACGCCGCCAATCCAACCAGCTTTGACTCCGCGCGTGCTCCGATTAGATGCCGGTGATGTCGCCACGCTCGATGGCCGCAGCATGGCGCGCAGTGAGCTGGCGCGTGAACTTGGCCAGATGGCCTTGCTCGAATCTAGCCGGGTTTTGAAGGTCGAGATCGATCCGGACGTGGATTACCAGAGCGCAAGTTCGGCACTGGCACTGGTGCGCAACGCCGGTATCGAACACCTGCAGCTCAGCGGGATGTAGGCAGCAGCTTCGCGCTGCGGATGATGTCCAGGTAGGCGGAAATGCTGGCGAAGAGTCCCTGATAAAGGGCTTCGTTGATCAGCGCGTGACCGATCGAGACTTCCTGCACGCCGGGAACGGCGCGCAGGAAAGCACCCAGGTTGGCTTGGCTCAGGTCATGGCCGGCATTGACGCCCAGTCCCAGCAAACGCGCCTGATCGGCGCTATCGCGGCAACGATCCAGCGCATCCCCGGCTTTTCCCGAGGCCGCCGCTTGGGCATAAGGACCGGTGTACAGCTCGATGCGGTCAGCACCCAAAGCACGGGCCAGCGCCAAGTCGCCGCTGCCGGCGTCCATGAACAGGGAAACGCGCGTGCCGAGTGCTTTCAGGCGGGCAATGATCGGCCTCAGTCGTTCGCCATCGCGCTGCAGGTCGAAACCGTGGTCCGAGGTCAATTGGCCATCGCCATCGGGCACCAGGGTCGCTTGGGTGGGGCGTACTTCCTCCACGAGGGCCAGAAACCCCGGGTAGTCTGCGCGCGGCGGTGCGAATGGATTGCCTTCGAGGTTGTATTCCACGTGGCTGCCGATCATCCCGGCGATTACCCGCACGTCGTCCGGCCGGACATGGCGCTGGTCGGGGCGCGGGTGCAGGGTGATGCCGCCGGCACCTGCGGCGATCACGGTTTCGGCAGCGGCCTGGATCGAGGGCAGGTCGCCGCCGCGGGAATTGCGCAGGACGGCGATCTTGTTGAGGTTGACGCTGAGCACGGCCATGGGCCAAAGCCTAACGCGGCAATGCCGCCGTGGAAAGCCGCGTCCAGGACCTGCGGAAACGACTTGTCGTGACGGCCATCGTTGCATCGCTGCCAAGGTTGCGCATACTCACACCATGATCATGAATTCACCGCCCCGCCAGCGATCGGCACTCCTCTTGCATCGGGTTCTGCTTGCCTGTCTCCTGCTTTGGCTGCCTACCGGGCATACCCTGGCCCAGGCCCTGCGCGGGATGCCGCTGCAGCGCGAGTACAGCTCCGAAAACTACAACGCCACCCCTTCACATCCCGGTGGCGTTACCACCGATGCCGAAGGCCGGGTCTATATCGGCAACGTCGAAGGTGTGCTTCGTTACGACGGCAGCGACTGGCAGCGCATCGAACTGCCGGGCAAGTCGCCCGCCCGCGCCTTGGTGACGGCGGCGGATGGCCGCATTTATGTCGGTGGCTTCGATACCTACGGCTGGCTGGTGCCCGGAAATGACGGCAGCCTGCGCTACGAGGACCTGCGCGATGCGTCCGGGCTGAAAGCCGAAGCCCGGCAGGTGGGCACCGTCTGGGAAACGCTGTCGGCGCCGAATGGCGTGTATTTCCGCACCGAACACAGCCTGCACTACCTGGCCTATGACCGCAAGACGGCCCGGCAATGGCCGCTGGGCGAAAAAACCAGAAGTTTCTACGTGTCGGGAACCGCCATCTATGCGCGTATCGACGGCTTGGGTTTCTCCCGTTTCGAAGACGGAAAGTTCTTTCTTGAGCCGGGCGGGGAAGTTTTTGCCTCGCAGCCACTGGCGGCGATGATTTCGCGACCGGGATGGCGCCTGCTGGTGGGCGAAAACGGCCTGTACCGCGCCAGCCAGGAGGGCATCGTGCCGTTACCGGGCCAGGCCGGTGTCGACCTGCGTGGCGCCTATGTGGCGCAACTGCTCAGCGACGGCAGTTTCGTGGTCGGCACCAACAACGGCGAGCTGTTGCGCTTCGGCGCCGACTACCGGCTGCGCGACCGAATTCCCCTGGGCAGCTACGCCATCCTGTCGATGGCCGTTGACCGCGAGGGCGGGCTGTGGACAGTTACCGAAACCGGTCTCTTGCGTCTGTCCGTGCCTTCGCCCTGGTCGTTTTTCGGCAGCGACCAGGGGCTGCGCGGCGTCGTGCTCGACACCGAATGGTATGGACAGTCGCTGTGGCTGGGGACGTCCCGCGGTTTTGCCCGGATGTCGCGCGGAGATGATGGCCGCCTCATGTATGAACCGCTTCCCTATACCAACTTCGAGGCCTATGCGCTGCTCGGTACCGACAGCGGTCTGCTGCTTGGCCATCGCAACGGCCTGAAAGTCCTCGATCCGGGCAGCGGACAGCCGCGCAACCTGTTCACGGCCGAGGCCGAAGGCGTTTATTTCCTCAGGCAATCGTCACTGGATCCCGATCTTGTCTATGGCGTCAGCGAACTGAAACTATGGTTATTGCGTCGCATCCAAGGCCGCTGGAACGTGCTGGCCTCGCCATCACTGAACGGTGCCAGCGTTAGCGAGGTGGTGGAAACCGGACCGGGTGAGATTTGGCTGGGTGACTCCCGCGGCGGCCCGCAGCGCTGGAAGATCGAACTGACCAGCGGCCGGGTCTTGTCGCGGGAAACCTTCGGCGGAAAGCAGGGGTTGGTGCTCGATCCGCACAGCGGTGCGCGCTGCTTCCTGCTCGATGGCAAGCTGCATGCGGTCAGCGGCGACAAGGGCTTCGTTTTCGATGGCAAGCGTTTCACCGCCGATGCCGCTCCGCCGATGACTCTGGTGGATCGGCCGAACGAACTGGCCGTGCTCGACACGCCGCTCGGCACCTACGCCTACACCAGCCGGCAGCTATGGTTGCGCCGAAAGGGTGAAAACCAGTGGCAGCAGCTGCACTTGGGCGCCGGTCAGGCTGGCGGCTACAGCGCCATGAAATTCAACCGAGACGGCGTCCTGAGGCTGGCCACCTGGGATGGTCTTCTGCAATACCAGCCAGGTGAAAAAACCACGGAACCGCCGCCGCTGAAACTGGGTTTCCAGATCGCGCGCGCCGACAATCCCGACAACAGCGGTAGCCTGGCGCTGCCGCTCAACAGCGAGCGGGAAACGGTCAAGGTGCCGTCCGGCTATCGTCTGCATTTCCGTTTCGATCTGGTCAGCATGGAAAGCGGTGCCGAATTCCGCTATTTCATACACGGCGCCATGGACGACTGGAGCGATTGGTCTGACCCCGACCTCTACATCCAGATCGAGACGCCCGGCGACTATGTGCTCGATGTCCAGGCCCGCACCCGCAATGGTCGCGTGGTGCCGGCGGTGTCCTACCGTTTTTCAGTCTTGCCGCGCTGGTACCAGCAATGGTGGGTGCGCACGCTGGGCTTGGGCTTGGCCCTGGCGGTGATTGCCGCGCTGCTGGCCCAGCTGATCCGCCGTCGGACTGAGCGCTACATGGCGGCCAACCAGCGCCTGGAGGCGCGTATCAGCGAGCGCACCAGGGAGCTCGAGGAAGCCAACCGCAAGCTGTCCGAACTTGCCACCGAGGATTCACTGACCGGCGTTGCCAACCGGCGTGCATTGGAGCTGGGCATGCGCCGCGAGTGGTATCGCGCCCTCGACCAGCGCCGACCGCTGTCGGTGCTGATGATCGATGTCGATCACTTCAAGCGCTACAACGACCAGCACGGCCACCTGGAAGGCGACGTGCTGCTGCGCAGCATCGCTCAACGCCTGCAGTCCCAGCACGACCCGAAGCGCGAACTGTTGGCGCGCTATGGCGGCGAAGAGTTCGCCCTGCTTCTGCCTGGCTTGCATCGCCAAGATGCGGCCCAGCGCGCGGAGCAACTGCGCGAACTGATTGCCAGTTGCAGCGATGGCGTCACCATCAGCATCGGTGTGGCCGGCTTGGTGCCCAGCGTGCAGGACGAGCCCAACACCCTGCTGCGCCGTGCCGACCAGGCCCTTTATCGGGCCAAGCGCGCCGGACGCAATCGCGTCGAGTGCGACGACGGCTAGTGTCAGTCATCAACAAGGATGCAGGCGCGACGCAAACCGCGATTTGAAAACGTTTGTGGCTTGATGTTCGCCGCTTGCGCTGCTCTTGTAGCACCCGGCTTAGCCGTCGAATAAGGACAAACTCAGCGCGCCAGCGTCCAGCAGTTGAGCGAACCCAAAGACCCATCGCGCAAGGCCATCACCGCGGTGTGATCGGCAGACGGCTGCACCCGCAGGAACTGCCATCTCGATGCTGCACCGGCGTCATCGGGCAATCGCAGCAGATGAGGCTGCGGCGACCGGGCATCGAACACCCACAGTGGCAAAAAGCCATAAATGCCGGTGCCGGTGGCCTTGCAGCTGGCTTCCTTGGCCGTCCACAGCTGGAGGAAAGCCATGCCTGTTTCGCTTGCTGGCATCGACGCCAAGGCCGCGGCCTCGCCGGTGGAAAACCAACGCTCTGCCAGCCGCTGCACCGGCGGTTCGCGATCCAGTCGTTCAAGGTCAACGCCAATGCGGCCGCCAGCTGTTATCGCAATCAGGCTGCCGCCATGGGTATCGCTGAGATTGAAGTCGGGTGCGCCAGCATGGTCAAGATAGGGCCGACCCTTGCTCTCGCGGGCGAAGCGAAGGTCTTCCGGCGCAAGCTGCAAGACAGGCCCCAGAACGCGACGCAGCAGTCGGTCGATACGCTGCCGCCGCGGCAGTCCGTCGTCACGTTCAGGGCACCACCACAACCGTAGTTCGTTTTTGGCAAGCGCTCCCGAGTCGGCGGACCTGCTGGAGGGCCACGGCGTCTCAGACAGGGTCGGAATCCTGCGCATTGCCTGCCTTGCGCGCTTGTGCCATTTCGCGCAAACGGCGCAACTCGTCCGGGCTGATGATCTGGGTATCGTCGCGCTGCTGGCCATTCAGGCGTTCGGCCAGAAAGCCGAAGATAAAGGCGACCAGGAAGGCCAGAGCCAGCAGCAGCAGGATGATGACCAGTATCTCCGGAGTTCCAGACATCAAGGTCAGGGCAAAGCTGCCTAGTGCCAGCAGCAAATAAAGCCAGTGCATACGCGCCTCCGTGTCCGCAGAGTCTAGCCCAAGCCGGTGTTCAAAGCAGCGGCGATAGCAAGCGCGCTGTCGCCTCGAGCAATCGTTGGCCCAGGCCCGTTTTCCGCATCGTGGCTACCGTGCGCGCCGCTGCGAAATCTGTGACCAGAATGGTCTCGAGGCGTGCGCCGACTCCGGCATCTTCCACCAGCAGCGACAGCTCGAAGTTGAGTCGGAAGCTGCGGTTGTCGAAGTTGGCGCTGCCCAGGATGCAGGTGTCGGCGTCGACCAGTAGCGCCTTGGTGTGCATCATGGCCGGGTATTCGTAAACCTCAACGCCGGCGGCGGCCAGTTCGTCGAAATAGGAGCGCGCGGCGGCCGTCACCAACCTGGAATCGCTTTGTCGGGGCACCAGCAGGCGGACATCCAGCCCACGCAGCCCCGCCGACGTCAGCGCCATGCGCGCCGCTTCGCCGGGCACGAAGTACGGCGTCGCCAGCCACACCCTTTCTTGCGCACCATGGATCGCCGCCAGCATCACCCGATGGATGCATTCCCAAGGCGAGTCGGGACCGGAAGGCAGTACCTGGACACGGATGGCACCGCTGGGCATCTCCGGCCAGAGGCCGCTGTCGCGCGGCGGACGCGCACCGGCATAGGTCCAGTCCTCGATGAAGGCCAGCTGCAGCCAGGCCACGGCATCGCCGTCCATGCGCAGGTGCAGGTCGTGGTAGGCATCACTGCGGATCGACGCGTCTTGCTCATCGGTGATGTTGATGCCGCCGGTAAAGCCGACCCGGCCATCGACAATCACGATCTTGCGGTGGCTGCGCAGGTTCATCTTCGGCCGCCACAAACGGCGCAGTCGGAACCGGTGGAAAAAAGCGATTTCGCCGCCGGCCTCGCGCAGCGGCCGCAGGAAGGCGTCACTTGCGCGCGCCGAACCCAGCGCGTCGAGCAGCAGGCGGACCCTGACGCCGGCGCGCGCCCGTTCAACCAAAGCATCGCGAATGCGCGTGCCGCTGCGGTCGGGTTCGAAGATGTAGTACTCCATGTGCACATGGTTTTGCGCACCGGCAATGGCCGTGACCAGAGCATCGAAGGTCGCGGCACCTCCGCCGTAAAAAGTGATGGCGTCGCAGCTGCTGGCCGCGAAGCCGCTGCTGGCCTGCGCCAGCCGCATCAGCATGCTCGGTGCACCGCTGACGCTGTCGGCAGGCCAGGACGCGTCGAGCAGCGCTTTTGCCCGCAGTCGCTTGAGCTGCTGCCGCCGGATGCGCTGCGGCCCGAGAAAGTGATAGATGACCAAGCCCAGCACCGGCAGCAGGGCCAGCGACAGCAGCCAGCTCAGGGTGGCGATAGGTTCGCGTTTTTGCAGTGCGATCCAGGCCGCCAGCACCAAGATATAGGCGCCCCAGAGCAGGGACAGCGCCAGATTGAGATGCGGAAAATGGGCGTTGAGGGCGTCGAGCCAGACGGTCATGGTTTGATTCTAGGGGTTTGCCACGGATGAGAGGGGCTTGAGCCCGGACAGCTTTTCAGCAGTAGGCGTCGGGGCTGATAAATCGTTCGCTGTCGCGCGTCGGAGGGTTTTTTGGGCTGCCAATGGTCTTTTAGTGAAAAGCGGACAATCCGATTTACAGGCAAGGCGTGCAAAGCGATCAATCAGGCCCACATCAGAACCACCGTAATGCGCTGCATCAAGCTGTCCGTGCCTTCGATGGTCGCGCAGAAAAAATTGATCACCAAGATCGAAGCGCAGGCCGTGATGGACAGCGCCCGGCGCGCAAGACGATTGCTCGGCGGACTCAAGGAGCTTGAGTCAGTGCGACGAAAAACCCAGCGCGCCAGCCAGCCGCAATTCACCGGCAGCACGTTGCTGTTGACGTAATTGGATGCTGCCGAGGCAAGAAAACGCCCGCAGGGTCGGGTGTCTGATCGATTTCACCGGCCGTCAGGTCTTGCCGAATATCTTCTCTGCGCGCTGGAACAACACCCAGCTGGTGGCGATGTATTTGTCGCCGCCGCGCGGGCGATTGCCGCGATGGGTGTGGGTGTAGGCAGTTGGCGCGATCAGCAGGGAGCCGGTTTTCGGCGTGATCTTGCGCTTTTGGTAGAGGAATTCGGTTTCGCCGTCGGCAAAACCCTCGTTGAGGTAGAGCGTCCACAGCAGGCAACGGTGCAGGGTGTCGCAGCCGGCGTCTTTCGGATACAGCTCGCAGTGCCAGTACGGGTAGCCACCCTGGTCGGCCGTATAGCGCTGCAGGTTGATGTTGCCGGGGCGGAACACCGTGCGCACCAGCGTGCCCAGGCTGGCATCGTCGAGGCTGTCAAAATCCTCGGCGGCGATGCGCCGGAGCGCGCCGGTGGCCGGATCCTGTATTTGCAGCAGCAGTGGCGCGATGAGCGCGTAGCGGTATTTGCGCAGGTAGGCCAGCAGGGCCTTGAACATCGCCGCGTTCAGGGTGGCCTCGATTTCCTGCCACTGGGGCGCGCCGGTAATCTGTATGTCGCGGCTATCCTTGAGCTCGGGCAGCACACCGCCACCGACCCGGCCGGGCACCGCTTCGCCGCTGGCCTCGAAGTGTTCGCAGATGCGCGCGCACAGCTCGGGGGCAAGGGCGTTTTCGTAGAGTTCGATGAAGTCGTCGTTCGCGTCTGGATGCGGCATGGGCAGTCGTTGCGGTCGCGGCTTGCGCCGCTCCTACATGGTTGCTTCGACGTGGTTGCGGTGACAACGCACCGCGGTTTCCACTTCTGACTTCGAACCCAGGAACACCGGCACGCGCTGGTGCAGCCCGGTCGGCTGTACGTCGAGCAAACGCTGGCGGCCGGTGCTGGCGGCGCCGCCGGCCTGCTCGACCAGGAAACTCATCGGGTTGGCCTCGTACATCAGGCGCAACTTGCCGCCCTGGGCGGCGCACTTGGCATCGAGCGGATAGCTGAAGATGCCGCCGCGGATGAGGATGCGGTGCACGTCGGCCACCATCGAGGCCACCCAGCGCATGTTGAAATCCTTGCCGCGCGGGCCTTCCCGGCCGGTCAACAAATCGCCGACGTAGCGCTGCATGGGCGCTTCCCAGAAACGCTGGTTGGACACGTTGACCGCGAACTCCTTCGTTTCCTCGGGAATCTTCATGCCGCGCGTGGTCAACATGAAGCTGCCGATCTCGCGGTCCAGCGTGAAGGCGTGGGTGCCGTTGCCGACGGTGAGCACCAGCATCGTGCTCGGCCCGTAAGTGGTGTAGCCGGCGGCGACCTGCGCCGTGCCGGGCTGCAGGAAATGCTCGTCGCCGGGCGTGATGACCTCTTCCGGGCAGCGCAACACGGAAAAAATGGTGCCGACGGAAATGTTGACGTCGATGTTCGAGCTGCCGTCGAGTGGATCGAACAGCAGCAGGTAGTTGCCGCGCTGGAAGGCATCGGCAATGGGCTGGGAATGGTCCATTTCTTCGGAGGCGAGGCCGGCGAGATGGCCGCCCCAGGCGTTGGCTTCGAGCAGGATGTCGTTGGACAGCACGTCGAGTTTCTTCTGCGCCTCTCCCTGGATATTCATGCTGATTGCGTCAGGAGTGCCGGCTTCACCGAGCACGCCGCCGAGGGCGCCTTTGCCGATGGCGATGGAAATGGTCTTGCAGGCACGCGCGACCACTTCTATCAGCAGGCGCAGGTCGGCGTTGATGCGGCCGGCATGCTGTTCCTGGGTCAGGTAGCGGGTGAGCGAGATGGGTTTCATGCATGGACCGGTCGGATCAATGCGGCATTGTAATCGCGGCTACGGCCACGCGATGGGCCGTGGCAGAATCAAGTGGCCCTTTCGAATTGAAAAAACCATGACCGGCATCGATTCCACCTTCCTGTTCTCGCTGGCCACCGCGCTTGGCGTGGGCTTGCTGATCGGCGCGGTCCGCGAGCGGCGCAAGGCGAATCTGGCGATCGTGGCCGGCCTGCGTACGCACGCGCTGACCGCTTTGGCCGGCGCTGTCGCGCTGTGGCTTGGGTTGCCGGTTTTCGTGGCGGTGGTGATCTTGGCGGGTGCCTTCGTTGGCTTGAGCTATTTCCACACGCATGACAAGGATCCCGGCCTGACCAGCGAGATCACCCTCGTGCTGACGTGTTTGCTCGGTGGCCTGGCCTTGCGCACACCAGCTTATGCGGCCGGGCTGGGTGTGGTCGCGGCGGTCCTGCTGTATGCCAAGGCACCGCTGCACCGGATCACCCGCGACTTGCTCAGCGAGCGCGAGATGCATGATGGCCTCATATTGCTGGCCTCGGCGCTGGTAGTGCTGCCGCTGGTTCCCAATCGCACGCTGGGGCCGTTTGGCGTGTTCAATCCATCCACGCTGTGGATGCTGGTGGTGCTGGTGATGGCGATCAGTGCGCTGGGCCACGTGGCCTTGCGCGTGGTCGGTAACCGCTGGGGACTGGCCATCGCCGGTTTTTTTGCCGGCTATGTATCCTCGACGGCCGCTATCGCCGGTTTTGGCCAGCGGGTGCGGGAAACGCCCGGGCTGCTCCGGCCTGCCGTAGGCGCGGCCATGTTGGCCAATCTCGCTTCACTGAGCCTGTTCGTGCCCGTGTTGGCGACGGTGGCACCGGGCTTGTTGCCGGTGCTGGCGCCAGAGCTGTCCGCCGCGGGTCTGGTCCTGCTGGCGGGCGGCGCGCTGGGCATCACGCGTGCCGAAGGCTCGGCATCGCCGCCAACATCGGAAAGTCCGATGTTCAGATTCAGCCACGCGCTGGGCTTCGCGGTCCTGATCACGGTGGTGCTGTTTGTTTCGGCTGCTCTCAATGCCTGGCTGGGTCCGCGCGGCGCGATGGCAGCGGCGATGCTGGCGGCGCTGGCCGAGCTGCACGCCGCCGTGGCGACGGTCGGCAACCTGTTCGCCCGCGGCGTGTTGTCGCCAGAGCAGGCGCGCTGGGGGTTGGTGGCCTTGTTGGCGGCGAGTGCGCTGGCCAAGACCGTGGTGGCCTGGACGAGCGGTGGTCGGGCTTACGGGCTGCGGGTGATGCTGGGCTTGCTCCTGATGGTCGCGGGGCCAGCGATGGTGCTAATGATCAGCGGCGTCCGGCTCTGACGCGAAGTGGATTGGAACTGCGCTCAGATGATCCTGAGCGTGATCGCCTTGAGCACCGCACGGGTGCGGTCGCGGGTGCCGAGCTTGTCGAGGATCTCGCTGACGTAGTTTTTCACCGTGCCCTCGGACAGAAACACCGCGCGGGCGATTTCCTTGTTGGAATACCCGCCGGCGAGCAGGCGCAGGATGCTCACCTCGCGCTCGTTGAAGGTGTCGGTGGGCGCGCTGGTCTCGCGGTAAGCGTAGCGGGCGCGCACTGGATCGGTGGACACCGGCGACAGCAGCGTCTCGCCCCTGGCCACGCGGACCATGGCTTCGAGCAGGTCCTCGGGCGAGGCATCCTTGAGCAGGAAACCCTGGGCGCCGGCGTCGGCCGCACGCAGCGGTAGCTCGGGTTCGTCGAAGGTAGTCAGCAAGAGCACCGGTGTGCGGTCGCCACGCTCGCGCAGCTGCCCGAGCATGGCCAGGCCATCGAGGCCAGGCATGCGGATGTCGGACAGGATCACGTCCACCGGCTGTGTCCGCAACGCATCCAGCAGCTGCTGCCCGTCTTCGGCTTCGATCACCAGCTGCAGCTGGGCAAAACCTGCGAGCAAGGCGCGCAGCCCACTGCGTACCAGAGCCTGGTCATCGGCCAAAGCGAAGCGGATCGTGGCTGCGCTCATGCCAGCACCGGCAGCCAGGCCGAGAGGCAGACGCCGCCGGTCTGGCTGCGTCCGATCGCGAGGCCGCCGCCGATGGCGGCAAAGCGTTCGCGCATGCCGAGCAGGCCGTGGCCTTCGCTGATGTCCTGCCGACTGCGGCCGTCGTCGCGGATCTCCAGGTGGATCTGCCCGGACTCGCGGCGCAGCACGATCCACAGGTTCATGGCCTGGCTGTGTTTCGCGGCGTTGGTCAGGCCTTCCTGTACGGCGCGCAGCACCGCTTCGGCCTGTTCGAGGCTGGCCACGCGGGCGTCCTCGGCGATCTCCAGCGCGATGCGCGGCCGCGGGAATGGCGCCGCCAATTTTTCTATCGCCGCGCGCAGGTCGAGGCCATCGTGCAGGCGCATCTGTTTCACCACGCCGCGCAGGTCCTGCAACAGTTCATCAGCGAGCTGGGCGCACAGCGCGACCTGCGGATGATCCTTGAGCTGTGGATCGCGGCCGAGTGCGCTGAGGTTGAGCTTGAGCGCGGTCAGCTTGTGCCCGGCGACGTCGTGCAGCTCGCGCGACAGACGCAGGCGCTCGGAATCACGCGCGCTTTCGGCCAGCAGCGAGCGCGTCGCCAGCAGGTCGGCGTTGACGGCGGCGAGCTCGTCGCGGCTGCGTTCGGCGTTGAAAGCGAACCATGCGGTGAGTGCGGCGAAGCCCTGGAAGCTCATGTGCATCAGAGTCGTGACCATGGGGGAGTTGAGCTGCCATATCTCGCGGTAGATCGCGTACATGGCCAAGTTGATCGCCACGATCAACGCCAGTGCCGTGCGCGGAGTCCACAGATGCACGACCTGGACCACGCACAGGATCAGCAGGATCGGCAGCGAGCTGTTGCGCGCCAGCGCCATCAGCGCCAGTGCCAGCAGCAGCTGCAGCACCAGCATCAGCCGCTTAAGTGGCTGCTGGCCATCCGGCCCGCTGCTGACCGCCATGAACAGCACGAGGAAAGCCAGGTGCATGCATGCCAGCAGTGCGACCGGCACTGGTGCCATGAGCCACGCAGGCGAAGCCCAGCGGGAAAACAGCAGCTCCCAGCCGATCGCCGCCCAGGCCAGGTAACCAGCGAAGTTCAGCGGCGAGAGCAGGATCTTGAGGCGTTCGGACATGACACCAGCTTGGGCCGCCACCGGCGCGCACTCAAGCCCGCGGACGCAGAAAGTGACTTCCGGCACCACGACACGATGACCGCCGGCACCTGAACGCATGGCGGGGCCTGCGGAAACTGGCGCTACGCCGTGAAACCGGCCAAGGAGAAATGCGATGTCGATCTATTCCGCGATGGTGCTCGTGCACGTCAGCTTGGGCACACTGGCGCTGGCGACCTACTGGACGGCGGGCCTGAGCAAAAAAGGCAGCCCGCTGCACAAGACGGCCGGCAAGGTTTACCTGCTGGCGATGACCGGCCTGTTGGCGGTGGCGCTGCCGATGAGCCTGAAGATCATGGCGAGCGGACGCACGGTGATCGCCGCTTTCCTGCTGTATCTGCTGGTGATCACCGGCACATCGGTCTGGAACAGCTGGCGTGCGATCAAGGACAAGCGCGACTGGGCCCGCTATACCGGTCCGGCATTCAAGACCCTGATGTGGCTCAACCTCGCCAGCGGCATCGCCATCGCCATCGTCGGCCTGGTCTTCGCCCAGAAGATGCAGCTGATCATCACCGCCTTCTCCGCCATCGGCCTCATCAGTTTCGTGCAGATGCGCCGCTTCAGCCGGCAGCCGCCGCTGGATCCGCGCTGGTGGTTGCGCGAGCATCTGGGCAACATGCTCGGCAACGGTATCGCCACCCATATCGCCTTCCTGTCGATCGGCCTGCCGAAACTGCTGCCGATGCTGGCCGGCCCAACCCTGCAGAACCTGGCTTGGCTAGGGCCGCTGGTAGTGGCTTTCGGCGCGGGACTTTGGCTGACGCGCAAGTATTTGCCCAGCAGGGCAGCGCCGCGGAGCGTCGCGGAAATGGGCTGATCCGACAAGGCACACGCAAGCCGCAAGCGAAGCGATGCGGTGTTTGCTGCTAGTCCGCCGGTTTGTCCGCGCCAAAGGTCCTGCCGAAGAAATCGCCTTCCTTCCAGCGCGGCTTCGCGTCGGCATTGCCGACGCGTCGGCCGATCAACGCGTTGAGCCGGGCCAGAGTGGCGGCACTCGGGTAGTCGATGGGGCGGCTCAGGTCGTCACTGGGCTGGTGATAGTGGTTTTTCAGGAAGTCACTGACCAGGGCCGAAGCGTCGACGCCCGGCGTCGTGGCCTTGATACCGCCCGTCAGGTAGATGGCGGGAATTCCCTTGCGAACAAAAGGATATTGGTCCGAACGGACAAACACCACTTCCTCGGGCTTCGGATCGGCGCTAAGGCCGACACCCAGTTGCTGCGCGGCGGCTGCCACGTCGGTTTGCAGGCTGCTGTGCTCGACGCCGATCGGCACCACATCGCTCACTGGCGTCAGCAGCACCGGCATGTCCATGTTGATGTTGGCTACCAGCGATTTCGCGGGCACCGTTGGATGGGCCGCGAAGTATTCGGCGCCCAGCAAGCCACGCTCCTCGGCGGTGACGGCGATAAACAACAGTGATCGCCGGGGTGGCGTTGCGTCGGCGCTCAATTCCCTCGCCGCTTCCAGCATCGCCGCCACGCCCAGCGCATTGTCGAGCGCGCCGTTGTAGATGCCATCGCCATTGATCTTCGCGCCGATGCCGATGTGGTCGAGATGCGCGGTGTAGGCGATGTGCTCCGAGCCCAGCGTGGTATCGGAGCCCGGCAGTTTGCCGATGACATTGCGGCTATCGACGCGCGCGAGCGTCGAGGCGCCCTTCAAGGTCGCGAGGCCGGGCAGGTCGAAGGGCTGCAGCGTGCCGGTTTCGCGGCGCGCGAAAATTTCATCGGCGGTCATCGGCGCACCTTCCATCAGGCGCCGTGCCGCCGCGACGCTCAGGCTGGCCGTTGCCCGCAGCTTCGGGAAGGCATCCATGGGCATGCCTTCCTTGTCGACCAGGCGCATGCCCGGACGATCCCAATTCGCCGCGCCGCGCGCCCACGGCGACTTGGCCTCGTCGATGGGATTGCCGATGCTGATGGCGCCGACGGCGCCGCGTTCGGAAAGTTGCGCCAGTTTCTGGTTGCCCGAGGCGTGGTAAGCGCGCTGGGTATTTGGAAATTTCGCCGGTGCACCGGAAAAATAGACGGCGATCTTTCCGTGCATATCAATGCCGGCAAAATCGTCATGGCCCAGTTCAGGCGCATGCACGGCTTGGCCGACGAAAACCAGCGGTGCTTCCAGCGCATGGCTGGCGGCATTGAAGTTGATGCCGGGCAGGAATTCGTCCTGGAAGGAAAACGTCAGGTTGCCACCCTCGCGCTGCAGCGTAAAAACCCCGCCCTCCCGCTGCCGGCGACCTTCCAGCAGCGGCACCGCCTGGAAGTAGCTGCCGCTGTCGCCCGCAGGCAGCAGGCCCAGCGCCTGGTATCGGCTGGCGACATACAGGGCGGCCAACTCGTATCCGCGTGTTCCCGCCGCTCGCCCTTCGAGCAGATCATCGGCCAGAAAGGTGACGTCGGCCTGGATCCGGCGAGCGCCGTCGGCAGTCGTTTCGGCCGCTTGGCTGAAGGCCGTCAGCAGGCAAAGGGTGAATGCAGCGAGGGCGGATTTCATCAGCGACTCCGTGACAATGGGCCGAACCCTAACACTGCGCATTTCAACGTGGAATGATGGCGGCAGGCAGGGATGGAGTTGATGCGATGTCGGATATTGGTGCACTCACCACCCCATCGAAGCGGGAAGGCAGGCTGCTGGTCGCCGGCGTCCTTGGCATCCTCGTGTGGTCCGGTATTTCGCCGACCGATCGCTTGACCTGGTTTCTGGAAGTGGTGTGGGTGCTGATCGGCTTGCCGCTGCTGGCCTGGCATTGGGGTCGGCTTCCATTGACGCGGCTGTTGTGCTGGCTGTTGGCCATGCACGCGATTGTCCTCATTTACGGCGGCGCGCATACCTATGCCATGACGCCGCTGGGGCTGTGGTTCCAGGACGCGTTCGACTTGGCGCGCAACCACTACGATCGGCTCGGCCATTTCGTGCAGGGTTTCGTGCCGGCCATCCTGGCGCGTGAATTGTTGTTGCGGAAAACGCCGCTCAAGCGTGGCGGCTGGCTGGTCTACCTGGTGATCGCGGCCTGCCTGTCGTTCAGCGCATTTTTTGAACTGATCGAGTGGTGGTCGGCACTGGTCTGGGGTGGCGATGCCGATGCTTTCCTCGCCACCCAAGGCGATGTCTGGGATACACAATGGGACATGTTCCTGGCCCTGTGTGGTGCCATCGTTGCACTGGCGCTGCTGTCGCGTCGGCATGACCGCCAGCTGGGATTGCACTGAAACTTTACTGGTTGATGCGGTTGGCGAGTAACGGCGGGAGACCGCACGGGCAAACACGCAGGGCCACGGGGTGTCTAATGCCGGGCCTGGGCCCGGCCTACACGTCGCCTTCGCTCAGCCAGCCTTCGCCGGTGCCGCAGGTGAACACACGGTCGCTCGCTTGCACCTCGCCGGCGGGAAAGGTTACCTGCTGTGCCAGCGTCGCGTAGTAGGGGCTGAAATCCGGGCCGGTGGCATCGAACAACTGCTGGAAGCTGTCGATGACGAAGTAGGTCTTCTGGTAAGTGTCGATGCGGTACCGGGTGCGCATCACTCGCAGCAGGTCGAAGCCGATGCGGTTGGGCGCGGCGCTGTCGAGGCAGTGGATGGATTCGCCTTTCGAGCTGACGATGCCGGCGCCATAGATGCGCAGGCCGTCGGGCGTGTTGATCAGGCCGAACTCCACCGTGTACCAGTACAGCCGGGTCAGCTCGGCCAGCGCTTCCGGACCAATGCCATGCGCCTTGACGCCGCCCAGGCCGTAGGCGTGCATGTAGTCGGCAAACACCGGGTTCATGAGCAGCGGTACGTGGCCGAACAGGTCGTGGAACAGGTCGGGCTCGCTCAGATAATCGACCTGCTCGGGCTTGCGGATCCACCAGGTCACCGGAAAGCGGCGGTTGGCCAGGTGCTCGAAGAAAGTCAGCTCCGGCAGCAGGCCTTCGACGGCTACCAGCTCCCAGCCGGTGGCGGCCTTGAGCTGCAGGTTCAACGCGCTGAACTTCGGGATGGCGGCATCCGACATGCCCATCGCATCCTGCGTGGCCAGGAATTCATCGCAGGCGCGGCCGGGCAGCAGCTCGCGCTGGCGGCGGAACAGCACGCCCCAGACCGCGTGGTCGGTGGCGGTGTATTGGTGCCAAGGTTGCTCGATCACTGACGTCGTGTAGACCGGCACGTAGCCCTTGTCGGTCAACTGGTGTTCGATGCGTTGCGCGGTGGCCATGGTGATTCCGTGTCGGGGCGGCGTCCCCCAAGGGGATTTCCTACGGGGCACACGCCGTGAGCCGCCGATGGGCGTTGAAAAAAGCGTCGCGGCTTGGGCTTCTTCTGCAAAATTCTAGCGCCAAGCGTGCGCAATAGGCTTGCAAAACTGCATGTTTTGGCTTTCTTTGCGCAATAATAATGCGTATATTGATGAAAATGAGCAATATAATGGATACCGCCAGCCTCGACCGTACCGACCTCGCCCTGCTCGCCCTGCTGCAAACCCAGGGCCGCATCACCAATGCCGAGCTGGCCGAACGCATCAATCTTTCGCCCTCGGCCTGTTTGCGGCGGCTGCAGCGGCTGGAGCAATCGGGCGTTATCGCTGGTTACGCGGCGCTGGTGGATCCGGCAAAAGTGGGCCTGGGCCTGCAAGCCTTCGTGCGCGTGCAGTTGGCGCGGCACGATGCCGAGGCGATCAGCGAATTTTCAAAGCGGGTCAATGACTGGGACGAGGTCGCGGCCTGCCACGCGCTGACCGGCGACATGGACTACCTGCTGCACGTGATCGTGCGTGACCTCGAACACTTCTCGCGCTTCCTGCTCGACCGCCTGCTCAGCGGCAGCTTCGTCGCCGACGTCAATTCCAGCTTCGTCTTGCGCGAGGTCAAGCAGACGCGGCGTCTTTCGCTGGCGCATCTGGGTTGAATTGAACCCCGAGCAAGGCACTCAGCCAGACACCATCCCGCTGGCATCCATCATCACCCGGTTGCGGCCGGCGGCCTTGGCGGCGTACATGGCGTGGTCGGCGCGGCGCAGCAGGTGCGCGAACTGCGCATCCTCGGCGATCAGCAGGGATACGCCCACCGATACGGTCACGGTGACCGGGCTGCCTTCGATCAGCATCGGCGCACTGGCGAATGCGCTGCGTACGCGTTCGGCGGCGATGCGTGCGCTGCCGGCGTCGGTGTTGGGCATCACCACCACGAATTCCTCGCCGCCGAAGCGGCCGACCAGGTCTTCGACGCGCATGCTGTCGCGGATGCGCGCCACGGTTTCGAGCAGGGCGCGATCACCGGCGGCGTGGCCGAAATCATCGTTGATGCGTTTGAAGTGATCGACGTCGATGATCATCATCGATAGCGGCATGCCGTGTCGGCGCGCAGCGGCGATGACGCGCTGGGCCAGATCTTCGATGGCGCGGCGGTTGCAGATGCCGGTAAGAAAATCCACGCGCGCCGCGCGCTCGAGTTCCAGCTGGCATTCGTGCGTGCAGATCAGCAGGAAGCAGATCGTGCTCAGCACCGGCAGCAGGCCGATGACCCCGAAGGCCAGCACGTGCGGGAGGCTGGAGTTGAATATCAGGTCAGTCGGATAGGCCATTTCATTCAGGCTGCGAAACACAAGCATTACCGTGCCCAAGGCAAACACGCCCCCCGTCAGCGCTGGAATCAGTCCCTTGGGTCCATTGCGGCGGAATATCGCTCTGGCGCTGCTGCCAACCAGCACGGCCAGCAGGGCGGACATGAGCACGGTGCGCAGGTGCTGGTTGGGGTCCACCGAGGAAAACCAGAAGGCGGTAGTGGTGATCAGGCCGGCAATCAGAAACAGGCGCGCGCGCCGCTGTTCAACGCCATAAAACATGCGCAGGGAAATCGCCGTGCAGCTCAGGGCAACACCGAGCAAGGTGTTGGCCACGACGATGCTCAGCCATCCAGGAATCATGTCGCGGGCACCGAGCAGCAGGAAGCCCACGGGATGCAGCACGCTGCCAGCCAGCCACCAGCGCAGGCTGGGCCGGTAGCTGGCCGGCAGACTGCGATAGACCACGAGCAGCAGGCCGTCGATCAGCAGCGCCAGGACGGCGCAGACGATCACTCCGGTGCGTATGTCGAAATGCCAATCCAAGGACGGTCCCGGGAACGTGAGGCAGGTCTCATATTCGAAGCAACTATCGCGCCACAAATCAGGGACTTGGTGTGCGCCAGTTCACAGTATCCCTATCCTGATCGCGTGTCCTGATCGGGCTCAGGCGCCTGACCCGGATCCCTGCGCCGGAATTCAAGCACTTTGCCGCGCTCTTCGGCTGGACGTTGCCACAGCACCGGCACTGCGTCGGGACGCGGTGGTTCCAGCACGTCGATATCCTCGTCGGCTTCGGGTTCTTCCTCCCAGCTATAGCGCGGCGCCGGCGGGCCTGCGTCGCGGCGGGCCCACAGCAGTCCGGCCAGTACCCCGAAGACGGCGCCGCTGAGGTGGTACTCCCAGGAAATGCCTGGTTCCTGCGGCAGGATCGACAGCAGCATGCCGCCGAAAAAAAACATCGCGATCAGCATCGCTGCGATCGCCGGTCGATCGCGCCGGAGCAGGCCCAGTGTGGCCAGAAAGAACATCAGGCCATGGGTGACGCCGCTGGCGCCGATGTGCTGGCCGCCGGTGGCGATCAGCCAGGTACCCAGTCCCGAGCCCAGCCACAGCAACGGCAGGGCGCGCAGCAGGGCGATCGGATAAAGCGTGCCGGCCAATGTTCCCAGCACCAGGATGGAGAAGGCATTCGAGGCCAGGTGTTCGAATGAGCCGTGCAGCAGCGGCGCGGTTACTACGCCCAGTAATCCCTGCACTTTTTGCGGGACGAGCGCGAAAGGCGTTAGTGCGCCAATCAGCGGCTGGGCGAAGAACACCGCGCACAACAGCACCACCATGAGCATCGACAGGTTGAGCGAGCGTTTGAATCGGTGCCGGATGGCCGCGCTATAGGTGCCGGCATCGTCGTCGCCGCTGTTGGTCACCCCGGTGTTCCCTGCATCGAAATCGGCCATCTTCCCATCATGGGGCCACGCCACCCGGGCGCAAGGCCCGGGCGGCGTTTGCTCAGATCGGGGCCTTTTGGATGGGCTTGATCACCAGGCTCAGCACCATCGCCGAGGCCAGGGTCAGCGCCACCACGACCAGCGACACCACGACCGGGATTTTGTACAGGTCGATCAGCAGCATCTTGGCGCCGATGAAGATCAGTACCAGCGCCAAGCCATAGGCCAGCAGGTGGAACTTCTCGGCCATGCCCGCCAGCAGGAAGTACAGCGCGCGCAGGCCCAGCACTGCGAACACGTTTGAGGTGAGCACGATGAACGGGTCGGTGGTGATGGCGAAGATGGCCGGGATGGAGTCGACCGCGAAGATCACGTCGGTGACCGCGATCATCACCAGCACCACAAACAGCGGCGTGTACTTGCGGCGCTTGCCTTGGCCGATCCACAGCGCCTCGCCTCGGTAGCGGCGGATCAGCGGCAGGTGCGCGGTGATCCAGCGCAGTATCGGGTTCTTGTCCATGTCCGGCTCCTGGCCAACCGCCCACAGCATCTTGGCGCCGGTGAGCAGCAGGAAGGCGCCGAAGAAATACAGCACCCAATGGAACTTGGCGATCAGCGCCGCACCGATGAAGATCATGATCGCGCGCAGCACGATCGCGCCCAGCACGCCGAAGATAAGCACCCGCTGCTGGGACTGCGCCGGCACCGCGAAATAGGTGAATAGCATCAGGAACACGAAGATGTTGTCCACCGCCAGCGCCTTCTCCACCAGGTATCCGGTGAGGAACTCCAGGGCAATGCGGTTGATGTCGGCCTCGGGCATGCGGCCCTGCAGGTACCACCACAGGCCGGCGTTGAAGGCCAAGGCCAATGCGATCCAGCAGGCGGACCAAATCAGGGCCTCGCGGGTGGACACTTTGTGCGGACCATTCTGGCGCAGCACCAGCAGGTCGACGATCAGGGCAGCGATGACGAAGGCCGCAAACGCGACCCACATCATCGGTGTGGCTATGGTTTCCATGGGTTTCTCCAAGCAAGTATTTCGCGGACGCTCGACTTGGATGCTCGGGAGAGACGCAGCTTCGCCATTGCGGCGAAGGTCTTGCTCGCAGGACGTACCTGCCTTCCGGGCCGGGGCTTTGCGGCCCGTATTGACGACTTCGGAAGCGGGAGCTACTCCCCTTCAGGGCGGAGATTAGCGCGGTCTGGGCGTGAAAGTCACGTGCATGGCGCAAACGGGTGACACCGGACCGCTCCCGGCAACGGAGTCCGCGCCCAGTCCCCGGCCGGTACAATGTCGGCATGAACACAGCCGACCTGCCCGTCGTCCATCTCAAGATCGAACGCCGCTCCAACCATCCCTGGATCTTCCAGAAGATGGTCGACAAGCCCGTGGCCAAGCCCAAGCCGGGCAGCATCGTCGATATCGTCGACAACACCGGCCACTGGGTCGGGCGTGGTTTTTACAACGGCCATTCGCGCATCGCACTGCGCGTGCTGACCGAGGATTTCGAGGAAGCGGTGGACGAGGCGTTCTTCGCCCGCAAGATCCACGCCGCCGCCGCCTTGCGTCGCGAGTTGCTCAAGCTCGACGAGGTCAGCGATGCCTGGCGCGTGGTGCATTCCGAAGGCGATGGCCTGTCCGGCCTGGTGGTGGATCGTTACGGCGACCTGCTGGTGGTCGAGTTTTTTTCTGCCGGTGCCTTCCGCCATCGCGAGTGGATTTATGCCGCGCTGCGCGTTGAATTCCCCGGCTGCCGTTTTTACAGCTTCGCCGAAGAGCATGTGCAAAAGCAGGAGAGCTTCGATTTCCGCGGCCTTGATGCACCGGCGCCCAGCATCATCACCGAGCATGGCCTGAAATTCCGCGCCAGCCCCGGCAGCGGCCACAAGACCGGCTTCTTCGCCGACCAGCGCGACAACCGCGAGTTTCTCACGCGCTTCACCGCCGGCAAGCGCGTGCTGGACATCTGCTGCAATTCCGGGGGTTTCGCCATCTATGCCAAGGCGCGCGGTGGCGCCGAGGAAGTGATCGGCATCGACCTCGACGAGGAAATCCTCGAGATCGCCGAGAAGAACGCGCGACTCAACGATGCCAAGATCAAGTTCGTGCAGTCGGACCTGTTCCCTTACCTGCGCGATGCCCACCAGCGTGGCGAGCAGTTCGACGTGGTTATCCTCGACCCGGCCAAGCTCACCCGCGATCGCGACGAAGTGATCACCGCGCTGAAAAAATACAACGACATGAACAAGCTGGCGATGCAGGTCACCGCGCCCGGCGGCATCCTGCTCACCTGCTCGTGCACCGGCTTGGTCAGCGAAGAGGAATTCCTCGACATGATCCGGCGCGCGGCCTTCTATGCCGGCCGCACCGTGCAGATCCTCAAGGTATCCGGCGCCGGCGCCGACCATCCGTTCATGGCGCACGTGAAGGAAAGTCGTTATCTCAAGGCGGTGTTCTGCCGTGTCGACTGAGCAGCACCCGGCCACTGTCGAACCGTCGCTGGATGACGTCTGGGCCTCGGCCTGGAGCCTGCTGGTTCAGGGCCAGCGCATGCACCAGCATTCGTTTCATCAGGGCGTGCTGGCGACGATGTCGGCGCGCGGTCCGGCAGCCCGCTACGTGGTGCTGCGTGGCGTGGATCGCGAGCGCGGCGTGCTCGCCTTCCACACCGATGCCCGCAGTCCCAAGCTCGCGGAAATCCTCGCCATGCCCAAGGTGAGCTGGTGTTTCCACGGCCAGCACGTGCAATTGCGCCTGCGCGGCAATGCCAGTGTTCACCGTATCGATGCTCAGGCCGACAATGCCTGGCAGGTGTGCACGCCATCGCAACGCCGCGTCTACCTCGCCGATGCACCGCCAGGGACACGCTGCGACCGGCCCGAGGCCAGCGTCTGGTCGAGCGAGCCGGCGCCGCCGTTGAGCCCGGACCAGACCGACTGCGCGCGCGCGAATTTCGCCTGCGTGCAGGTGCGCCTGGTCGAGTTGGATTGGCTGCACCTGGCCGCCAGCGGCCATCGGCGCGCCGGGTTCCTGCGCGAGGGTGAGCGCTGGCTGCAGGAATGGCGCACGCCTTGACGGCGCCTGCTGATGTCGCCCGCGACGGAACTTCCGCTGCCGTTCATGCCCCAAACCCGACCATCACCCGCTACGCCCACGACGTGACCGCTGTTGTCACGGCGGCCTGCCCTTTGGAAACCTGAATGCGCGCCACTTTTCTGCTGCTAGCCCTGCTATTTGCCTCGCTGCCTGCAGGCCGCGCCAGCGCCGGCGAAAACGAGATCACCTGGCCGCTGCCCTGGAAAGCGGGCACGACCCTGGTCTATGACAAGACCACGGTCACCGACAAGCAGGCCAAGGGCATCAGCAAGATCCGCAATTATTCCGACACCACCACCATCAGCATCGTGCAGGCACGCGACGACGGCTTCCTGCAGCGCTGGACCAGCCATGACATCCGCACCGACAGTCCCGGCGCATCGCCGGCCGAGCTGGCGATCGAGCGCGAGGCGGTGCAGCGCATGTCGGCGATTCCGCTCGACGTGCAGCTCGACGGCCAGGGCCTGTTCGTCCGCATCGCCAATCTCGGCGAATTGCAGCCGATCTACCGTGAGGTGCTCAGGCTGGGCATGGAGTTGGGCATCGCCCGTTCCACGGCCCAGATCGCCGATGCCGCGCAGCGCGAACAGGCCATCGCCAAGGCGCGCGCCGCGACCGTGCCCACGCTGGAGCGTATGGCCAGCGAGGCCGTGCTCAACAACTTGGTCGCGCCGCAGCCGCTGTCCTACAACTATTTTGCGGTCGGCGGCATGGTGCCCGGCCAGGTCTACGAGATCGAGGACTTGGGCGAGAACCCGCTTGGCGGCGAGCCCTACCCGATGCTCGGCAGCGTGCTGGTCAACGCGGATCCCGCCGACCCGCGCTTTCTGATCGCCGAATGGAAAATCGTCCTGCACCCGCAAAAATCAGCGCCGTTGCTTTGGGCTGCGGTCGAGAAGCTGACCGGCACGCCGTTCCCGGCCGAGCTGCGCCAAGGTCTGCCCCGGCAGATCAATGTGCATACCGAGCTGAGCGTGCGCATCGAGCGCGCCACCGGCATCGTGCAGCGCTTGCGCCGGGTCGAGACCCGGCAGATTCAGGACAACCGTGAAGTCAAGACCACCACCCTCGAATTGCGCCGCTGACGCGACCAACCCAACGCGGAAGACTCACATGACGAGCTGCCGGACGCTGTTGTTCATCCTTGCATTGGCCAGTGCGAATGCTCGGGCTGCACAGACATCCACCATCGAGGTACCTGCGCCTGCACTTCCGGCAGTTCCGGGCGTGCCTTCCACCGCGCCAGCGACACCGGTGCCCGGTGCACCCGCCGTGGAGGCAACACCCACGTTCGCCGGCCTGATCGAGCGCGACCCCGCCGATCTCAAACCCGGGGAGTTCATCTGGACGCCGGAGCTGGCGCCGGACGGCCCGATGGTGATCGTGGTCAGCATTCCCGAGCAGCGCGCCTACGTGTACCGCAACGGCCTGCGCATCGCCGTGTCCACGGTCAGCACCGGCAAGAAGGGCCACGAAACGCCCACCGGCGTGTTCACCATCCTGCAGAAGAACAAGGACCATCGATCCAGCCTCTACGACGATGCGCCCATGCCCTACATGCAGCGACTGACCTGGGACGGCATCGCCCTGCATGCCGGCAAGTTGCCCGGCTATCCGGCCTCGCACGGCTGTGTACGCCTGCCCTACGAATTTTCCAAACTGCTGTTTGCCAGCACCAACTTCGGCATGACCGTGGTGGTGGCCGACGAAAAATCGCATGCGCCGGAAATCACCCATCCCGGCGTGTTCGCGCCGATCGATCCGGGCAGCGCCGGCGAGTCGGTGCTGGTGCCGCGGTTGTCGTGGTTTCAGGCTTACAAATGGACGCCGGAGAAAGCGCCGGAAGGCCCGCTCAGCATCCTGGTCAGCAGCGCTGACCAGCGCGTGCTGGTACTGCGCAACGGCGTCGAGATCGGCCGCGCCAAGTTTGGCCTGGTCGGCACCGCGCCGCTGGGCACCCATGCCTACGTGCTGATGGAAGGCACCCGCGCTGAGCCCAGCAAGGTGGTGCCCGGTCGCCCGGCGCTGAACTGGCTGGCCCTGAGCGTGCCTGGCGAAAACGGCGCCAGTTCCACGCCGCAGGCGCTGGATCCGAAGCTGGCCGGGCGCATAGTGGTGCCATCGGGCTTCGCTGAAGCCGTCTACGCCGCGCTCAAACCCGGCGCCTCGGTGATGGTTACCGACACGCCGGTGCTCTCGCGCAAGAGCACGGGCCAGGCGCTCACGGTGCTGGCAGCGGAAGATGCGGCGCGCGATCCTTTCGAGGAAAGCCTCCCCGATGGCGGCCAATGAGGCCTTGCGCACCGACGGAACGATAATTTAACCAGCGCTGGACTAAGGTGACCGCTCTGTCCGCCACCTGTGAAGCCGATGCGCCTGTCGCTGCTCATGCTGTCCGTGTTGAGTCTGGCGCCCTTGGCGGCGCAAGCCAATGCTTCATCGTGGCTGGCCAAGCTGGCGCCCGAGGCCGATCCGCGCGTGCTGGCTCTGGCTCTGGAAGCCCGCGATTGCGCGACCTCCAGCCAAGGCATCGCACCGTCACCGCACCTGGCCGTCATCGACTATTCACGGCCGTCCACCGAAGTGCGCCTGTGGGTGTTCGATCTGGTCTCGCATCGATTGCTGTTCCGCGAGCATGTCGCCCACGGCCAAGGCACCGGCGAAAACATGGCGCGGGATTTTTCCAACCGCGACGGCAGCCACCAGAGCAGCCTCGGCCTGTTTCGCACCACCGAAACCTATTACGGCGGCAACGGCTATTCGCTGCGCATGGACGGTCTTGAGCCTGGCACCAACGATGCCGCCATGTCGCGTGCCATCGTCATGCACGGCGCGCCCTACGTGAACCCGCAGGCGGCGCGTACGCAAGGCCGGCTGGGGCGCAGTTGGGGTTGTCCTGCCGTGCGTCCGGAAGTCGCGCAAGCAGTCATCGACAGCCTCAAGAACGGTCAGATGATCTTCGCCTATTACCCCGACACGAACTGGCTGGCGCGCTCGCCCTTCTTCGGCTGCCGTTCGCGCAACGCCAACCGCGTCGCCGCCTCCCCTTAGGAGCGCTGGCAATCGCGACTGTTCGCCGGGCGTCCAGCGGTCGCGATTGCCATCGCTCCTACAACAGCACGTCCAGCGCGATGCCGGCGAAGATCGCCAGCCCCACCCACTGATTGGCCAGAAACGCCTCGAAGCAGCGCTCGCGTGAACGATCGCGCGCGGTGACGAACTGCCAGGCGATGAAGCCCGCGGCAACGGCCAGCCCGGCGTAATAGTTCACGCCCAGCTTGGCGTTCAGGCCCAGCAGCAGCATGGTCAGCAGAAAGCCCGCATAGAGCACGCCCTGCGCCATCAGGTCGAGATCGCCGAACAGGATGGCCGTGGATTTTGCCCCGGCGCGCAGGTCGTCCTCGCGGTCCACCATTGCGTACCACGTGTCGTAGCCTGTGGTCCACAGCAGGTTGCCGGTGAACAACAGCCAGGCCAGCGGCGGCACGCTGCCTTGCACGGCCGCGTATGCCATCGGGATGCCCCAGCCGAACGCGATGCCGAGGTAGACCTGCGGCAAATAGGTATAGCGCTTCAGGAACGGATAACTCGCCGCGAGGAAGGCACCGGCCACGCTCAGGTAGATCGTCAGCCGGTTGGTGAAGCACACCAGGGTGAAAGCCAACAACATCATCGCCACGAACAGCCACAGCGCCTCGCGCGGCGTCACCGCACCGGACGCCAGCGGCCGCGATTTCGTGCGCGCCACCTGCGGGTCCAGCCAGCGGTCGGCGTAGTCATTGATCACGCAGCCGGCCGAGCGCGTCAGCCACACGCCCAGCGTGAAGATCGCCAGCGTCAACAGCGGCGGAAACCCGTCGGCTGCCAGCCATAGCGCCCACCAGGTCGGCCACAGCAGCAACAGCACGCCCACCGGGCGATCGCCGCGCACCAGCTGCCAGTAGTGCGGCAGGCGCTCGCGCCAATCGAAGCGGGGTGTTGAAGCTGAGTCCTGATCCATCATCGGACAAGACTAACAAAGCCGACCGGCGCCGGAACGGTGAACTTCCGGCACTTGTTGCCCGGGCCCGGTACCACCATCTTGTCAGCGTGCCCGACGTGGGCACGCCGCATCAGGAGTCACGCCGTGAGCCAGGGTTCCGCCGGCAACATCATCGCCGCCCTCTGCAGCTTCTTCATCCCCGGCCTCGGCCAGCTCCTGCAGGGCCGTATCCTCTGGGCCTTGGCCTGGTTTGGTTTCGCCTGCATCGCCTTCGCGATCACGTGGCTGATCACCCTGAGCCTGCTGCCGTTTGGGTGGTTCATCGCCAGCGTCATGTCCTGCATCCACGCCGCGGTGTATTCACCGCGCGCCGCTGCCTGAGCGGCTGCAATCGGCTGGTTCCAGACCGCTGGTTTCAAGCGCTCCGCAGCGCTGATGTACAATGCAACGCCTCCGCGGCAACCGCGGCGGCTTTCTGCATCACGCGCCCGTAGCTCAGCTGGATAGAGCACCACCCTCCGAAGGTGGGGGTCACAGGTTCGACTCCTGTCGGGCGCGCCAACTACCCCGTGCCCATTTCGTGCCCATGCTTGTGCCCACGGTCGGCCGTTGTCCGTCGAAATTGAGTAACGGCGTTGTGCCCAAATGGTGCTGTGGTTGCGATCAGTCTGGATCCGCTGCATTCGATATTTGCGGCTGGTCTGGACCACGGCCGGATTGGAGTGAGTTGAATGCGGATCCCACAGAAGCCGAGCCTGATTCGGAATGATCAGGGATGCTTGGGCCGCCAAGCGCCCATTCTCCGGCTCCGCATTGAACTGCTGCTCATCGAGCCGCTGATCTGGCGCCGCCTTCAGCTGCCCGGCGACTACACCTTCTGGGACCTGCACGTCGCCATCCAGAGCGCCTTCGGCTGGAGCGACACCCACCTGCATGAGTTCCGCCCGTGGAGTCACCGCGACGGCGGTTCGCGTTTCGGCCACCCGATGGATGAGTTTGACGAGGTGGCCCCCAGCCTTCCGGGCTGAAAGTATCGCGTGGCAGACGTCCTAACCCCGGCGCCAGGCAAGAAGTACCCGCGCTTTCGCCAAACCGGCGCCTCGATTTAAACGCCTATTGGCGCACTTCGCTTCGCAAAGGTAATCCGCTCTCCCCTTAACCAACGGGCAAGACGGCCTCCGGCAGCGCTGGCCTGATCCAGCAGATACAGCCCCTGTTGTGTGTTGCCTGAAAACAGCATATAAATTGTATTTATAAAATACAGTCCAGGATGCGTGAAGTGAGCGAGTACATCCTCCGCACCGCCGAGCAGCTACCCGCCCTGCTGAAGGCCTTTCGCAAACACGCGGGACTGACCCAGGGTCAGGTCGCCGCGCGCCTTGGCGTGACGCAACAGACGCTCTCCGCCATGGAGCGCAACGCACAGAAGGTAAACGCCGAGCGCCTGCTGCAGCTGCTGGGCATCCTCGGCGTGGAGATGGTGCTGCAGCCGCGAGGCCTCGATACCGGCCCGGCACGACCAGCCCCCCATGGGGGCGCCGGATGGTAACGGCCAGGAACGGGAGGATGCCGCGGCGACAGGCGCTGGGCCTTTGGATGAATGGGGACTTCGTCGGCACCTGGCGGATGGACCCCGTCTCCGGGGACGTGCTTGAGTACGACGCCGGCTGGCAGGCCGCGCCGCAAGGCCGTCCGCTGTCGCTCTCGCTGCCTTTCACGCCGGGAGCCAACCTCCATCGCGGCGACGTTGTCGGTGCGTACTTCGAGAACCTGCTGCCCGATAGCCAGGACATCCGGGCGCGTGCCGCACGCCGCTTCCGCGCAAAGTCCACCCAGGCTTTTGACCTGCTGGCCCAGATCGGGCGCGACTGCGTCGGGGCGCTGCAGATTCTGCCCAACGACATGACCCCTGGTGACGTGCGCACCGTCGACGCCACCCCGCTCGGCGAACACGAGGTCGCCGCCATCTTGCGCGGCACCGTGGCGCCGCCGGCCATGGCGGGGGCGACGCAACCCGACGACGACGATTTCAGGATCTCCATCGCCGGGGCACAGGAAAAAACCGCCTTGGCAAAAATCGATGGCCGGTGGTGCCGACCCCACGGCTCGACGCCGACCACGCATATCCTGAAGCTGCCCATGGGCCTGGTCGGCAACATGAAGCTGGACTTGAGCCACTCCATCGAGAACGAATGGCTTTGTTCGCGGATCGTGGCGGCGTACGGACTGCCGATCGCCGAGTGCGAGCCGGTGCAGTTCGAGGACATGAAGGTCCTCGTGGTCAGACGCTTCGACCGCGCCTGGCTGGATGGCATGTCGGGCAAGTGGTTGGCCAGGCTGCCGCAGGAGGACTTCTGCCAGGCGACCGGCACGCCCGCGGCCTTGAAGTACGAGTCGGACGGGGGCCCGGGAATCGAGCGCATCATGGGTTTGCTGGCCACCTCCGAGGCTCCCCAGCGGGATCGGCGCATTTTCTTCCTGGCGCAGCTGATCTTCTGGATGCTGCGTGCGCCCGACGGCCACGCGAAGAATTTCAGCCTTCACATCCGCCCGAAAGGCGCCTACGGACTGACGCCGCTATACGACGTCATGTCGGCATGGCCGCTTGTCGGAGAGGGTCCGGGCCAGTTGTCCGAGCACAAGATAAGGATGGCGATGGCGATCCGCTCCACTAACGCGCACTGGAAGATGAGGGAGATCCATCGCCGGCACTGGCTTGCGCTCGGCAAGCGGTTCGGTGTCCTCGACGATGCAGGGCGGGACATGGAGGCAATCGTTGACGACGTCATCGAGCGGACGCTTCGGGTGATTGCCGATGTGGAAGCCGAGCTGCCTCCCGGCTTTCCGGAGCACGTGGCTGGTGCGGTGCTTGGGGGGCTGGCACGCGCGGCGAGCCAACTCAGGGGAGGCTGACGCCGCTCAGGCCGTAGAGGCCAAAGATGGCTGATACTCTGGCCGCTGTGCCTGGAAGAGTCTGGAAGTCAGCGCTGAATCGGCGCCAATCGACGCCACCGCGGCCGGCCACGCGCCGGCCCCGAGGCCGCCAACAGCGCTTCGGGTCGATGAACGCTGGTTGCAATCCATTGCCACTGCTGGAGTTTTCCGGCCTCCGAAGGAAGCGGATCACGCTCGTCGTATCGTTCGCATTCCGACCTGACACAATCACGACTCCAAACCCGATGGAAACTGCCGATTGCCCAGCCCGAAGGCCCTGATCAATGCACTGCAGGCGCACTGGGATGTGGTCGAGCATCTGGTGCTGCTGGCTCGTACCCATCCGGCCTTCGAAATGGACCAAGTGCTGGCTATCGTGGCCCGTACCGCCTCCGACCAGCGACTCGAAGTCGCAGAAGGCATGATTCGGCAGATGGTCTCAGCGGATCTCCTGCAACCGGTGCCGCGGGGCACGGCGCTGCAGCTGCACCCGCTGGTGCTGGATTTTGTCCGCGGGCTCACGCGCGAGCATGAGCTTGGCCTGTCGGCGGTGCTACAGGCCCGGGTCGAGGCGATCACCACAGCAACGGCCAAGCTTACCGACGGCTTGCAAGCCCAGAACTTTGACCAGCTCCGCCAAGCTGCCTACCAACTCTCCGAGCTTTTTCGACAGATCAGCCAGCAGCTCGACCAGGATCGCCATGCCATTTTGGAAATTGCCGAACGCGCCAAGGCCGCCGACGCCAACCTGCCTATCGCCCGTCGATACCGAGAGGTGCTCGCCGCTTACGACGAATACATCGCGCCCATGGCCGAAATGATGGACAGCGGCCCCGGCGGCACCTTCTACCGCCATCTGGAGGCTGCCGAGCATGCGCTCGATCATGCCGTCGAAACTCTGGCCATCCAGGGCGCGCTCTATACCGACCGTCAGAACATGCGCCACGTCACCTATCGCGCCAAGGAACTGCGCCGTCTCGGCCGCGAAGTCTTGAAGCAGTGTTCGGACACCCTGCTGCCGCTGCGTGAAGAGATCCGGCAACACAACACGCTTTCCGGTGCGATCAGCGGGTTGTTGGGCCAGATCCGAAAGCGCGGCCTGACCGCGACCCTGCGATCGCGTGGCTTGCCGCTGTGGCGCAGGGAACTACCCCGTCGCGTCGGCATCGGTGGCGAAGTGCTTACGCTGATGGCGGAGGCGCTGAATTACCAACCACAATTTATCGTTTTTCCCGATGAGGTGCTCGCGGATGTGGCGTGGCAGCTCGAGCATGTGGAAGAGTCGACAGTACTGGCGGAGCTGCTCAGCGCGTTGCCGATAGCCGATCTGCTGGATTGGCTTCATGAGCGCTTTCCGACGTTTTCAGATGCCACGGTGCTTCGGCTCTATCATGCGTTGATCGTCCGAACGGAGTGGTTGGTGGAGGTAGCCGATCAACCTCGCCAGTTGCCCCTGAACACCTTGCGGGTGACCCACCATCCGCATGGGTTACTGCCCAGCGCAGTCGCATGAATACCAACCACAACATTGATCTAACGAAGCTGACTCAGTTGTCGGAGCTGTTTTCGGCGCTCAATGCCGGACGCCATCTGAATCGACTGGTGGACATTAGGCTCTGGACGGAACTAGACCGCGAGCGGGATGCCTACGCGCGGCTATTTGCCGGGCTCGGCTATGCGCTGCGTATCGATGAGCGGGGTTTCGCGTGGTTCCAGGTCGAAGACGCAACGACCACGGTGTCCAAGACCACGCGCCAGCTGGCCTTGCTGTTCCTGCTGCTTTTTGAATTCCAGGCGGACGCCGGTCGTCACTTGGGACGCTTCAATGATTGGCGCATTGACGCGGCCATGTTGGCTGAGCTGGTCGAGCAACATCGCCTGCTGCTGGAAGCGGAGGGCTTGGCCGACCGTGACCAGTTGTCAGGCTTGCTGCGGACTGCGGCCAACTTCGGTTTCGCCGAAGCCGATGGCGCGGCTTGGCGTTTGCTCCCCGCGGTTTTTCGCTATCTGGATCGATTTGAAGAGCTCATGCGCGTCGCGCCTGCAGAAGAGTCCGAGACCGACGCTTCGGTGATTGAGCCATGATGCGTCATGGGTTCCAGCGCCTGGCACTGCTCAACAGCGCCGGTTACAGCCGGGCGGAGGTGCCCCTGGATGCGGCGGTATCACTGATCGCACCCAACAACACGGGCAAGACCAGCCTGATCAACGCCCTGCAGTACTTGTTGATTGTTGATCGGCGACGCATGGATTTCGGCGCCCATGACCCGGAGACCAGCCGCCGATTCTATTTTCCACACAACAGCGCCTACATCCTGTTGGAGGTGTTTCTGCCGGTGACGGGGACGGTGGTCTTGGGTTGTGTCGGCAGGGGTGTCAGCCACGACTACGAATATTTCGCATACAAAGGCCAGCTGGATCTGGATGATTTCCGCCTTGCAAGCGGCGTCCAGGTGGCCCAGCCGCAGCTCAAAGCGCACATGGCCGAGCGCGGGAAGCTGGTCTTCAGCTACAACTCAAGCGAGTTTGCTGCGGCGATCTACGGCACGCGGCGACGTGGGTTGGAGCAAGAACCAGACATCACCCTGTTCAGGCTCGACCATCCCAGCCACGCAGAGGCCTACCAGCGGGTATTGAACAGGACCCTGCGACTGGACCGCCTGCGCTCGTCAGAGGTCAAGGATTATCTGCTCACCATCTTCCGGCGTGACCTGCCCGACTCGGAAATCGATTTCAAGGCGGAGTGGGACAAGGCCTTCGCCGAGGTCAATATGGATCGTGCCCAGTACGATGCCGCCCTCCGGCAAAAGCCGGGCATCGACCTGCTGGAGCAGCAGCAGACCCGTCGCCTGGCCTTGCGTGGCAAGTTGCTTTACTTCCGGCCTCGAATCGACCGTCTGCTGGTGGAGTGGGAAGACCATTTCAAGGCCCGACAATCTCAACTGGGCGGCGAGATTGAGTCCATCGAGAACCGATTGGAAAATCAGCATGCCGAGTTGGGTCGACTGTCGGGCCGCAAGCATGAACTGGCCGGGATCAGCAGCGAGCTGAACAAATCTGAGCAACGTTGTGCGGAATTGGGCAACGAATTTGCCTTGGTAACGGAGCGGGGCGAGCTAGAGGCCGACCTGCACGCGACCCAGCTGAAACTGGACGAGCAGACCGCCCGGGTGCAGAACGCCAGCAGTCGCAGCGTGGCCGCCATCGAGCGCGAAATCGCCAGCACACGACGTGAGCGCGAACAGTTGGCGCGCGCCCGTGCGACATTGGCCAATAACCTGTACCTGCATCTGCAGTCACAGTTGGAACCCGATCAGCTCGACACCCTCAACCGCGTGCTCAATCCTCAGGTGCTCACCTTGGGTGAGTCGGAGTTTGCTGTCGATCCTGCCGCCTTGCGGTCTTGGCTGCAGACGACCACCGCGCCACTGCAACTGCCCGGATTGCGCATCGCGCTGGATACCCTGACAGCACAATACACGCAGCAGTCGCCGGCCCAGATCGAACTGCAAATCACCGAACTCGCCGCATCACTGCTCCGACTGACCGGCGAGCTTGAAGCCGCGAAGAATCTGGATGCGGCGCGGCACGAAAAAGCCCGCTTGAAAGCCCAGGTCGATCGGTATGCGGCTCGTCTTGGCCGCTACGACGAATTCCTCACGTTGAGCGCAGCAGGCGAGTCTCGCCGGGAAACGATGCGCACCCTGCAAGCTGAAAGCGACGAGATCTTGCTGCAGATCGAGCGCTCAGGCGTAGTTGACCGGGAGCTTCGCGCCGCAGAGCGCCAGTGGCAGTCGGCCTTGGACAGCTTGAGCAGCGACCATGCAATTATCGTTCAACGCCGTGAGACGCGTCGCGATGATGCGATGCCGTTTACTGCTCTGGGCGACCTGCCGAATCAGCCGTGGCTGGCGAGTACCGAGCCAGGGCTTGAGCAACTGCGCGCCGTTCTGGACACATATCACCATGATTGCGCTGAGCTGCTCCGACTCGACGAACGACTTGAGACATTACGCGCTCAGCTGCACGCTGGCGGCCTGACCAAGTTCCAGCTCCTGGGCGGCAGCGAGCTGGAGATCCAGCGCATCATCGACTTTGCCGTGCATCTGCCGCAGGAAGCGCAGGCATTGGAGCGCAAGGCCCGCAGCGCGGTCGTCAACGTCACGGCTTGTTTGCGTGAGCTTCGCGATGGTTTGCTCACGTTTCAGAGCAAGATGCGCGACTTCAATCGCTTGGTATCGCGACGACAGCTGTCGGATCTATCCGTATTTCGGATCGACCCGGTCCAGGAAGAAGCGCTGGTCGATGCCGTGGGACAGCTGATCCGGACAGCAGAGCAGGTGGAAAGTGGCGAAACCTTTGCCTTGTTCGACCATGGCACCGTGCTCGACGATGCCAGTCTCAATCGCGCCAAGGAACTGCTGATCCGCGTCGGTGAGGAAAAAGGCTGTCTGCGGGTTGAGCACCTGTTCCGCCTGGAGTTTGTGGTCGGCAAGGCGGGACGCAAGGAGGAGTCTTTCGCCGACATCGACAGCGCCGCGTCCAACGGTACCGTGCTCATGGCCAAGTTGGTCACCGGATTGGCGTTGCTTCACCTCATGCAGGACAAGCGGCACAAGATGCAGGCGCTGTGCTATCTGGACGAGGCATCAGCACTGGATCCGAACAACCAACGCAGCCTGATCGAGACCGCCGAGGAGTTTGGCTTCGCCTTGATCTTTGCCTCACCTATCCCCTTGGTCACTGCACGCTACTGCGTACCGATCTCGACCGTTGACGGTTTCAACCAGATCGGCCGACGCAGCTGGCAGATTCTGGAGCCGATCGATCAGGCTGCACCAGCATGAGCGCGGCGCTGATCGCCGCACTCGAGAAACTGCTATCTCGTGAGGGCGACTTGCCGGCGAGTGCGCTTACGGCCAGCCAGCGGCGCGCACTCGACGAATTGGGCCGACGAACGCGCGCCGTGCAAGTGAGCCCCAGCGGTGCCGGAAACGCCTATCGAGCCAGCGGACGGCAACTACTGCTGGATCATCTCAGTGCTATGAGACCACACGGGCTCGTCGATCTTGCTGATCTTCCGCAGCGTGCGGCCAACATAGGCAATACCCGCGACAGCAAAGGGCGAAGCCACCGCCATGATCGGTTCTACCTGCTGACCAAGGCGATTGGTGAGGGGGTTGTCTGGCACCGCGAGGGTGTGACGTTCGATCTGGGCAAAGCGACCGAACAAGCGGGTGCAGGTGCCGTGGCACTGTCGGCAACCGACGACTGGTCGACCAATGCTCCTTTGTGGCTGGTAGAAAACCAGGCCTTGTTTGACCGGATGGATTGGTTTCCTGGAAACGGGCCGGCCACCCTTGCTTACTACGCCGGCCAGCTGCCGGGCGAGTTACTCCGCTGGCTGGCTGTGCGCCAACGCACGCCAAGATTAGTGCTGTTTGCCGACTACGACGGTGTTGGCCTTGAGAACTTTGCGAGGCTTCGGTCGGCTTCCGCTGGCCCATGCGAGTTCTGGCTCATGCCCGAATGGCGCGAGATGCTCCGCCGATATGGCAGCCGGCCGCTTTGGCAAAGGACTCAGCCAGCGTTTCAGAGTGCGCTAGCGCAGCTGCGCGTACAGACCTCCGATGCGGAAGTGATGGAACTCTGCGAGGCCATGTCCAGCGAGGGGCTGGCCTTGGAGCATGAAGCAATCTGGTTGACTCACCTCGCCGACGGAAAGCGTGAGATTCCTGCCGAATCTTGACTAAGCGCTTTCCGTTCCTTCATGCATCCGGTGACTAAGCGGCCCGCTGCAATGATTGGCCATGTTGCGAGAATGCTTCGCGAGTTTTGACGCAACACCGGATGCTGTCAGCAGTTCTGGCAGCGAACGAACGAGTCGACAGGAAACTCTGATGGCACTCGCGCACACGATGCCACTTACCACACCAGGTCGTCCGGCACCTCGAACCGCGCGTAATGCGCATCGTCGTTGACGCTGCCGTTCGCGGCGGCGCACGTCGCTTGGCCATGGTCGACGACGATCATCCCCGCTTCGCGCTGTCGCACCTGGTCGCCGACCGCACGCGGCAGCAGCTCGTAACGATCATCCAGCGCTACGATCACCAGCACGCCCGACGCCAGCTTTCAGGCCTGGTCTTCGTCGACGAGCAGGGTGCGGATCGCGCCGTGCGCAGTGAACCGGTACTCGCGCTCGCCCTTCCGCGACAGCTTCCGGTCGTTGACGATCTGCCGCACCTGCGCGCGCAACTCGTGGGCCTGCGCCTGCGCCTTGCGCTCGGCGGCAAACGCGAGGTCGCGTTCGACTTTCTCTCCCCGCACCCGCTCCGCGTCGCGCTGGGCCTCGCTCGGACCCGCCGGCGCCTTGCCCTGCTCGCGCGCGACGGCCGCCACCTTGGATTTCTTGGCCAGGCCGGC
>Ga0163144_10001142_pt1 | contig 62812 bp, 58 predicted proteins | sample OliLak19BULKMAT1_FD_123175 | JGI IMG/M metagenome (GOLD analysis project Ga0163144, IMG submission 123175) | Freshwater microbial mat bacterial communities from Lake Vanda, McMurdo Dry Valleys, Antarctica - Oligotrophic Lake LV.19.BULKMAT1 | ecosystem: Environmental > Aquatic > Freshwater >...
GCCGCGGCCGTCGGTCGGTGAGTGAATCCCGCCAATCCAGTCGGGCGCGCTGCCCGGCGTCATCGCCTTGGCTTCCGCGGGACTGAGGACACGGCTGTGCATCTGGTAGTCGCGCGCGCGCAGGGTCCATTCCTCCCACTCCGCAAAATCATCACGCTGCGTCGTGACGTAGAGGAGGCCGGTGTGTCGAAAGCCGGTTTCCATGCCCAGCTCGGCGTTGAGACCCTTCCAGATCTCCAGGCTCTTCATGGCGAGCGGCAGTTCGCGCAGGTCGCGATGCTGTTGGCGGCACCAGCCCCAGTTCCGGCTGCTCTGCTCGCCACCCACCACGCCCTTGTCGAGCAGGGTGACTGAAAGACCCTTCTTCGCGAGCGCATAGGCGGCGGCGCTGCCGGCGATGCCGGCGCCGATCACGACGACATCGGCGGAGGCGGGGAGTTTCTCGTCGCTCAAAACAGGCAGAACAGGCGGGGACATCATTTTTCCTGACGAACGCTACCGAGAGACACACCATAGCCTACGCTTTACGGGCCGGAACCCGGCGCGGTACCTTCTGGGACAGAAGGAGCCCCCAATGGACCTGACGTTCGGGACGGAAGAACTGGCCTTCCAGCAGGAAGTGCGCGGCTGGCTGAAAGAGAACCTGACGCCCGAGATCATGGGCGAATCCAAGGTCGCCCGGAACGCCTACATGCCGCGGGAGCGGCTGCTCGACTGGCAGAAGCGCCTGGCGAAAAAGGGCTGGCTTTGCACCGGCTGGCCCAAGGAATTCGGTGGGCCTGGCTTCACCACGACGCAGAAGTACATTTTCGAGATGGAGATGGCCAAGGCGGGCGCGCCCGGGACCTCGCCGTTCGGCCCCAAGATGTGCGCGCCGGTGATCATGAAATACGGTTCGGCCGAGCAGAAGGCGCGCCACCTGCCGCCAATGCTGAACTCCGACCTGCTGTGGTGCCAGGGCTATTCCGAGCCGGGCTCGGGCTCTGACCTCGCCAGCCTGCGGACCAAGGCCGAGCTCCACGGCGACCATTACATCGTGAACGGCCAGAAGACCTGGACGACGCTCGCGCAAACCGCCGACTGGATTTTCTGTCTCGTGCGGACGTCGAACGAAGGCAAGCGCCAGGAGGGCATCTCTTTCCTGCTGATCGACATGAAGACGCCGGGCATCTCGGTCGAGCCGATCATCACCTCGGACGGCAACCGCGCCGGCACCCAGGAAGTGAACTCGGTGTTCCTCACCGACGTGAAGGTGCCGGTCGAGAACCGCGTCGGCGAAGAGAACATGGGCTGGACCTATGCCAAGTACCTGCTCGAGTTCGAGCGTGGCGGAAATCCTTATAGTCCGCGACTGCGGTCGGGCTTCGAGAAGCTGAAGCGGCTCGCGATGTCGATGCCGGACGGCGAGGACTCGATCATGGCCGACACGGCCTGGCGCGAGAAGCTCGCGCGCATGGACATCGAGATCTCGGGCCTCGAAATGTTCGAGCAGGAATTCTATTCCAAGCTCGCCTCGGGCCAGAACCCCGGGCCGTTGTCCTCGATGATCAAGCTGCGCGGCACCGAGGTCATGCAGCAGGTCCAGGAGTCCGCTGTCGAGGCCGCCGGCTACTACAGCCAGCCGTTCCCCGAGCAGCGCGCCTGGAACGCCAATGTCGAGCCGATCGGGCCCGAAGGCGTCGACGTGCTGGCGCCGCGCTACTTCAACGGCCGCAAGATGACGATCTACGGCGGCTCCTCGGAAGTGCAGCGCGGTATCATGGCCAAGGCGATGTTGGGGCTGTAATTGTCGTCCTGAGCGTAGCGAAGGACCTTACGCCAGCTACACGGGAACATCTTTGAGGCAGACGCGAGATCCTTCGCTTCGCTCAGGATGACAAAAAGGGCAAAGAGATGCGTCTGGCGTTCAACGAGACCGAACTCGCCTTCCAGCGCGAGGTCCGCGACTGGATCACCGCCAACATGCCGCCCGAAGTGGCGGAGGAAAGCCGGCGCAGCCGGACCAGCCACGTCTCCAAGGAGCGGCTGGTGCAGTGGCAGAAGAAGCTCGCCTCGCGCGGCTGGCTTTGCCCCAACTGGCCCAAGGAATACGGTGGGCCGGGTTGGAACTCGACGCAGAAATTCATCTTCGAGATGGAGATGGCACGGGCCGACTCGCCCTATCTCTCCTCGTTCAGCATCAAGATGGTGGCGCCAGTCCTGATGAAGTTCGGCAGCGAGGCGCAGAAGAAGCGCTTTCTTCCCAAGATCGCCGCCGCCGAGGAACTGTGGTGCCAGGGTTATTCTGAGCCGGGCTCGGGCTCCGACCTCGCGAGCCTGCGCACCAAGGCGGAACTCCATAAGGACGAGAGTGGCGACCACTATCTCGTCAACGGCCAGAAGATCTGGACGACCAATGCCCACTTCGCGGACTGGATCTTCTGCCTGGTGCGGACGTCCAACGAAGGCAAGCGGCAGGAGGGCATCTCGTTCCTGCTGATCGACATGAAATCGCCGGGCATCAAGGTCGACCCTATCTATCTCGTCGACGGCACGCGCACGCCGATGCGGCACGAGGTCAACCAGGTGTTCTTCACCGACGTGAAGGTCCCGGTCGAGAATCTGGTAGGCGAGGAGAACAAGGGCTGGACCTACGCCAAGTACCTGCTCGAGTTCGAGCGCGGCGGCCAGGCCTTCGGGCCGCGGCTGCGCAAGGCGTTCCGTCACCTGCAGGTCCTGTCGAAGACCCAGATGGATGCCGGCGCGCCACTGTCGGCCGATGCCAACTGGCGCGAGAAGATGGCGGCGCTGGAGATCGAGATCGATGCCGTCGAGATGAACGAGATGATGTTCTATTCCAGCCTCAAGACCGGCGATGCGCCCGGCAACATGGGCTCGGTCGTGAAGATGCGCGGCACCGAGGCGGGCCAGAAGGTGACCGAACTCGCCGTCGAAGCGGTCGGCTGGTACGGCACGCCGTTCACCGAGCTCCGCAACCACGACAGCAACGTCGTGCCGGTCGGCGGCGGCTACGTCGACGACGTCTCGCCGCGCTACTTCAACACCCGCAAGACCACGATCTACGGCGGCTCCTCGGAGGTGCAACGCAACGTGCTGGCGAAAGCGATGCTGGGGCTCTGACCGGCCGTCAGTCCCGTCAGTCATACTCAATTCAGACCCAGCGCCAACCTCATGCTGAGGAGCGCCCGAAGGGGTGCGTCTCGAAGCATGGGATCGAGCATCGAGTCTGTTGCCTATGCTTCGAGACGGGCGCTTCGCGCCCTCCTCAGCATGAGGTTAGTGGGAGAGGAATAAAGAATGGACTACCGCCGCCTGGGCCGCGCCGGCCTGAAAGTCTCCGAGATCTGCCTCGGCACCATGACCTTCGGCAACGGCGCCGATCAGGATGGCGCCACGAAGATGGTGAACGTGGCCCTCGATGCCGGCGTGAACTTCTTCGACACCGCCAACTCCTATGTCGGCGGCGTGTCGGAGGCGATGCTGGGTGTGGCGCTGAAGGGGAAGCGCCGGGACGCCATCATCGCCTCGAAGTTCTTCAATCCGATGGGGCATCGGCCCAACGATTCGGGCATGTCGCGGCTGCACATCAAGCAGCAGATCGAAGGATCGCTAAAGCGGCTGCAGACCGACTACATCGACGTCTATTTCATCCATCACGTCGACCATCAAACGCCGCTGGAGGAGATGCTGCGCGCGCTCGACGATCTCCAGCGCGAGGGCAAGGTCCTCTACACCGGCTGCAGCAACTTCGAGGCGTGGCGTCTGATGGAGGCGCTGTGGGTGAGCGAGACCCGGGGCTGGGCGAGCTTCTCGGCCTACCAGCCACAGTACAGCCTGGTGGTGCGCGATATCGACGAGGAGATCGTGCCGGCGCTGCAGCTGAAAGGGCTGGGGTGCGTAGCCTGGTCGCCGATGGCGTCGGGCTATCTCGCCGGCAAGTACACGCCGGGCAGCCTGAAGGTGCAGGGCACGCGCTCGGCCGAGGGCTGGGGTTTCCAGAACAGGTTCTTTGCGCCCAACCACGCCGAGATCCTGCAGACGTTGCTCGATACGGCGAAGGAAATCGGCAAGTCGCCGGCACAGACCGCGCTGCGCTGGGTGATGGACCAGCCCTTCATGACCAGCGCCATCGTGGGCGCCCGCAATGCCGAGCAACTCGGCGAGACGTTGGGAGCAGGGGGCTGGCGGCTGCCGGAAGCGGCACTCGAGAAGCTGAACAAGGTTTCCAAGCAGCCACACCGCTATCCGCGGTCGTTCGAGGACCCGATGCCGGAGCGGCGAAACTCGGCCATCAAAATGCCGGGGATGAAGTAGCTCTATTGGTACCTTGTCCGGTCCAATGAGCGATTCCAGCACCATCCTCAATCCACGCACCTTCTGGGAACGCTTCGGCGCCCTGAAGACGCTGCGGCCGTTCATGGCCATGGTCTGGCGGACCAGCCCGTCGCTGACGATGGGGCTGTTGGTGCTGCGCGTTTTGCGCGCGCTGCTGCCGGTGGTCAGCCTCTACATCGGCAAGCTGATCATCGACGACGTCGTCATGCTGCTGCAGTTGCCCGACCGGCCGGTGACCTGGCAGGGCTGGGTGGAGAGCGGCCATCTCACGGGCATCGGGGTCCTGCTGCTCGCGGAGTTCGCGCTGGCCGTGCTGTCCGACGGCATGGCGCGTGTCGTCGCCCTGCTCGACGGCCTGCTGGCGGAGAAGGTGACGAACCGCTCGAGCGTGCGCCTCATGGAGCACGCCGCGACGCTCGATCTCGAGGATTTCGAAGACGCCGAGTTCCAGGACCAGCTCGAACGGGCACGGCGGCAGACCAGTGGCCGGATGACGTTGCTGGGGCAACTCTTCACGCAGGCGCAGTACATCGTGACGGTCGCCAGCTTCGCGGCCGGCCTGGTGTTCTACTCGCCCTGGCTCATCCTGTTGCTGCTGGTGGCGCTCGTGCCGGGCTTCCTCGGCGAGGCGCATTTCAATGCGCGGACTTATACGCTCGACTTCGGCCGCACCCCGGAGCGTCGCGAGCTCGACTATGTCCGGCAGACGGCCGCCAGCGTCGAGACCGCCAAGGAAGTGAAGATCTTCGGCCTGCATTCCTTCCTGATCGATCGCTACCGCCGCCTCGCGGCCGATTTCTACGAGGCCAACCGGCGGCTGGCCTTGCGGCGGGCCGGGTGGGGCGGGCTGTTCACGGCCATCGGCACGGCGGGCTACTACGGGGCCTATGCCTACATCGTCTGGCGCACGCTCGCAGGCGAGTTCTCGATCGGCGACCTCACGTTCCTGGCCGGCTCCTTCCTGCGCCTGCGCAGCCTGCTCGAATCGCTGCTGACGGGCCTCTCCTCGACGGCGGCGCAGGCGCTCTATTTCAACGATCTCTTCTCGTTCTTCGACGTGAAGCCGGAAATCCTCTCGCCGCCTGATCCGCTGCCCTTTCCACAGTCTATTCGCCAAGGTTTCGTGTTCGAGAATGTCGGTTTCATCTATCCCGGGGCCGAGCGTTGGGCCGTGCGCAATCTCAGCTTTACGCTGAAGGCCGGTGAAGTGCTGGCCCTGGTCGGGGAGAACGGCGCCGGCAAGACGACGTTGGTGAAACTTCTCACCCGCCTTTACGATCCGGACGAGGGCCGCATCCTTCTCGATGGCCATGACCTGCGCGAGTACGACCTCGAAGCGCTGCGCGGCAGCATGGGCGTCATCTTCCAGGATTTCGTGCGCTACAACTTCAGCGCCGGCGACAATATTGCCGTGGGCCGCATCGAGGCGCGTGACGACCTTGCGCGGGTCGAGCGGGCGGCGTCACGCAGCCAGGCGGACGAGGTGATCGAGCGCCTGCCCGGCGGCTACGACCAGCGCATCGGCAAGCGCTTCAAGAACGGCGTCGAATTATCCGGCGGCGAATGGCAGAAGGTTGCCATCGCACGCGCCTATATGCGCGAGGCCGAGGTGCTGATCCTCGACGAGCCGACGGCGGCGCTCGACGCGCGGGCGGAATTCGAGGTCTTCCAGCGCTTCAAGGAACTGAGCAGGGGCAAGACGGCCATTCTCATCTCGCACCGCTTCTCCAGCGTGCGCATGGCCGACCGCATCCTCGTCCTGGCCGACGGTAAGGTGGAGGCCGCCGGCACGCACGACGAACTGGTGGCGCAGGCCGGCCGCTATGCCGAACTCTTTGAACTGCAAGCTGCCGGCTACCGGTAAATAGACTTGCAAGTTCAGCAGGTTTAGGCTAGTAATTTCGATAGGCTGGCGCCTGGACTGCGCCGGCCTTTTCCATTTCCGGCAAGACCTCCCGCGGCCGCCCGCGGGTTTGCGCTATGCGCTCCGGTGCAGCCGCCACGGGTCCTGACCCGCGGACAGTCCCAAGAACGACCCCGTCTCAACGTCACGCCGAAAAACACGTGCGAACAGACACTTAACGACGCCTGGAAACAGAGCGCACCGGGGTTCGTGCAGATGAAGAAGACGAGAGACGCCAAAAAGCCAATGAAACTAGGCTTGTCTCGGAATTGTGGACAGGGTTCTGGACACAACGCGTTACATTCAGGTGTCCACAAATAACGGGCGAAAAGCCCGCCATTGTTGGCTTTCCGGCGTGCGGAGAGCCAACTAGCCCGCGAGGACGGGTTCGCCGACGATCTGCGTCCGGTGCATCAGCCGGCGCAGGTTCTCGTCGAACGCGTCGCGGCGGTGCATGACGCAGCGGTTGTCCCACAACACCAGGTCGCCGGCGCGCCACTTCTGGTACCAGGCGAAGCGCTCCTGCGTGGCGTGTGCCCACACGGCGTCGAGCAGGGCCTCGCTCTCCTCGACGCCGAGACCGTGGATGTAGGCGCCTGGACGGCGGCCGAGGAACAGAGCCTTGCGCTTGGTGACCGGATGCAGGCGGACGAGGGGATGCACGGCTCCAGGCGTCTGGCGCACATCGAGCGTGCGCTGGAAGCCGCGACGCAGTTCGCCCGCCGAATTGCGGCTCGAATCGTGGATGCAGCCCTTGCCCTCGATCGCGCGCTTGAGATCGGCCGGCAGGGTCTCGTAGGCGGCATACATGTTGAGGAAGCCGGTGTTGCCGCCGTCGGGCGGCACTTCGAGCGCATAGAGCAGCGAGGCGCGCGGCGGCAGCGGGTTGTAGGACATGTCAGTGTGCCAGACGAGTTCATAGGAGCCGAGGCTGCCCACTGCCCTGCCGTCCTTCTTGACGCTGGCGATCACCGCGACCCATTCGGCGGCTTCCTTGACCACGCCGGAATCGGCGCGATCCAGGCTGGCCGCGGCGATCGGCACACGGTCAAGGTCGCCGAAGCGGGCACTGAACGTCATGAGGGTGGGATCGTCGAGCTTCTGGCCGGAGAAGCGCAGCACGAGATGCTCGCCCCAGGCCTTGGCGATCCGGGCGAACGCCTCGTCGCTGATCAGCTTCGACAGATCGACGCCATGGACATCGGCGGCCAGTGCGCCGCCGCTCGGCTGGATCCAGAGCTCGCTCATCGGTCGCCTCCCGGTGCGAAATAATGTGGCACGAAACGGCTGTTGTTGTGGGTGATGCGGCGTTCGTCCTCGCGCATGCCGATCCCGGCCGCCTTGCCTTCGATGACCCACGAGCCAACGACGGCATGGTTGCCGTCGAGCACGGGCAATGGCTGGTAGGCCTGCCAGATGTAGCCTTCGGCGCCATAGTCGCCGGCCGCGGTATCGAACACGCCCGGCCCGACGACGGTGACATTGTGGCCTTCGCGGCCAAAGATCGGCTTGCGCGCGAAGGCACCGCCGAGATCGGGATGCTCGGTATCGAAGGCGGGCAGGAGATTGGCATGGCTGGGGAAGCCCTCCCATAGGAGCGGCAGCAGCATCTTGTTGGACAGGATCAGCTTCCAGGCCGGCTCGATGAAGGCCGTCGTGTCGCCGAGCACATGCGCGCCGAATGTCTCGCGGATCATCCATTCCCAGGGATAGAGCTTGCTCATGACCTGGATCGGCATTTCGTCTGGGTCGGTGAAGCGGCGTCCGTTCCATCCGATCTGCGCCACCGCGAGCGGCTTGCCGGCGAGGCCGGCCTGCAGTGCGGTGTCGCGCAGGTATTCCGAGGTCGCGAGATCCTCGGGCTGCGTGTCGAAGCGCGCGAAGTGCACAAGCGCCTCGGGCGGCAGCCGGCGCAGGATGCCGCGCCAGGCCTCGATCAGCTTCTCGTGGATCGAGTTGAACTGGTCGGCGTCGGGTTTCACGTCCTTCAGCCAATGCCACTGGACGACCGCCGCCTCGAAAAGCGCCGTCGGCGTGTCGGCGTTGTATTCCAGCAGCTTGGGCGGGCCCTTGCCGTCATAGACGAGATCGAAGCGGCCGACCAAGGTAGGGTCGCCGCGCCGCCACACGCGTTCGATGTAGTCGCCCCACGCCGGCGGGATGCGCATGCGTTCCCATAGTTTGTTGGCGACGACGTACTCGACGGCTTTCAGGCAGATTTCGTGCAAGGCCTCCGTCGAGGCCTCGAGCTCGTCGATCTCGTCCGAGGTGAAGACGTAGCAGGCCTGCTCGGTCCAGTAGGCCTTGCCCTCCAGTGTGTAGAAATCGAAGCCCAACTCATCGAGTTTGCGTTGCCATCCCGGACGAGGCGTCACCAGTTCGCGGTGCACGATCAGCTCGACCCGGACGAGCCGCTCTGAGAGCCGGTGCCGCCGAACCCGCCGCGCTGGCTCTGGCTGGGTGTGGCCTTGCTCGCGTCGGGCGTCGTCGTCCCTGGCGCAGCGGTCGTCGTGCCCGGCGTCGCCGGTGCTGTGACGGCCGGCCCGCGGCCGAACGGATTGCCGAGGAACCACAGCCAGGGCAGCAGCCCCATGCCGCCGCCGGCCGCCGGAGCGCAGGAATAGAGCAGGGCGGCGCCCGCGACGCCCATCAGCACGAGCTTGATGCCGCGCGACATGCGCGGTCCGGACGGGCTGGGCTGCGGCATCGACATGTCATTCAGGTGGTCAGGCAGGCCGCATTGATCAAGCCGAAGCAGGTGGCGAAGCCACCGGCCGTGATTCCGGCGGCTGCCCGATCGGCTTCGATCGCCGCCTTCAGTTGCGGCAGCATCAATCGCATCACGACATGCACGATCACCTGGACGCCGAGCGCCACCAACGCCCAGAGCACGACGTCTGTCAGGCTGGTGGAATTGGCGATGGTGTTGGCGAGCGGCAGGCAAAAGCCCAGCAGGGCGCCGACCAGGGCGGTCGCCGCTGCCGAGTTGCCGGCGCGGATCAAGGTGAACTCGCGCCATGGCGTGATCAACGTATAGGCCAGCAGGAACAGGCCCGCGAGCGCGAAGCCCACGATCACGTAGCGCACGAAGTTGGGGAAGGCCGCCAACAGCCATTGCAGTTCGGGCATTGCCGGAGTCTCCGTTGCTCAGCCGTGCATGGTCAAGCCACCGGACACGCTGATGGTCTGGCCGGTGATGAAGGCGGCGTCGTCGCTGGCGAGGAAACAGACGGCGCCGGGAATGTCCTCGGGCTGGCCGACGCGCTTCATCGGGATGGCGTTCACGAGGGCGGCGCGCACCTTCTGGCCGCGCTCGTCGTTGCCGGCCACTGCTGCCAGCAGCGGCGTGTCGGTCGGGCCGGGGCAGACGGTGTTCAGCGTGATGCCGCGGCGAGCGACCTCGCGCGCCACGGTCTTGGTGAAGGCGATAATGCCGCCCTTGCAGGCGGAGTAAACGGCTTCCTGCGAGGAGCCGACGCGGCCCGCGTCCGAGGCAATGTTGACGATGCGGCCGCTGCCGCGCGCCACCATGGTCTTCAGCACGAAGTGGCTCATGTTGAGCGGTCCGCGCAGGTTGATGGCGATGAGCTGATCCCAGAGGTCGGGGGTGGTGTCGACGAAGTTGGCGAAGCGGTCCCAGCCGGCGTTGTTCACCAGGATGTCGGTCGGGCCCACATCGGCCTCGAACGCGGCGATCGCCTTGCCCACGGCCTCGTAGTCGGCGATGTCGACGCCCGAGGCAAAGCCCTTGATCTCGGCGGCGACCTTCTTTGCGCCATCCAGGTTCTTGTCGAACACACCGACCCGCGCGCCATAGCCCGCGAACCGGCGGCAGATGGCACTGCCGATGGCGCCGCCGCCACCGGTAACGATGACGTTCTTTCCGTCGAGACCGCGCATGGGTTGCTCCTCAGAGAGGCGAGTAGGGGTCGAACTTGGGCTTGCGCTTCTCGAGATGCGAGGCCAGCCCTTCCTTCACCTCGGGACCGAGGAAGCCCAGCATTTCCAGCGCCGTCGAAGTGTCGAAGGTCGGACCCATCATGCGCAGCCAGTTGTTGAGCGCATACTTGGTGAAGCGGATCGAGGTCTGGGCGCCCTCGGCGAGCTTGGTCGCGACTTCAAGGCCCTTGGCCTCGAGCTGGTCGTCCTCGACGCAGAGGGACACGAGACCGATGCGTTCGGCTTCCTCGCCGTCCACTGCTTCGCACAGCAGGAGGTAATACTTGGCCTTGGCCATGCCGCAGAGCAGCGGCCAGACGATGCAGGCGTGGTCGCCGGCGGCGACGCCGAGGCGCGTATGACCGTCGATGATCTTGGCCTTCTTCGAGGCGATCGAGACATCGGCCAGGATGCCGGCGACGAGGCCCGCGCCAACCGCCGGCCCGCGCATGGTGCTCACGATCGGCTTGGAGCAGTTGATGACGTTGTAGACGATGTCGCGCGCTTCCTTCCAGGTACGGAGCAGCGCGTTGTAGTCGGTGATGTTCTTCTCGATCAGGTCGAAGTCGCCGCCGGCCGAGAAGACCTTGCCGCCGGCGCCCTGGATGATGACGCAGTTGACCGTGTCGTCACCGTCGATGTCGCGCCAGACATTGACCAGTTCGGTGTGCATGATCGCGTCGGTCGCGTTGTATTTGTCCGGGCGATTCATGGTGACGCGCAGCACCTTGGGGTGCGGGCGATCGAAAACGAGACGCTGGTAGCGCTTTTGCCAGTCCGACATGGGATCTCCTCCGTTGGGAGGAGCCTATCGCGCTTCGTCCCGTGGGCTCAACGCCGCGTGTTGCTGGCGTTCCATTGCCGCGAGCTGGCGAAGCGGACGGCCTCTTCCGCCGCGCGAACCAGGCCGCGCGCCTTCAACACGCTCTCCTGGTACTCGGCCTCGAGGTCGGAGTCGGCCACGACGCCGACGCCGGCCTGCACGTACAGGGTGTTGTCCTTCACCAGGCCGGTGCGCAGCATGATGCAGGTGTCCATCGAGCCGTTGGCGGCGAAGTAGCCGGCGCAGCCGGCATAGATGCCGCGGCGCACCGGCTCGACCTCGTCGATGATCTGCATGGCCCGCACCTTGGGCGCACCCGACAGCGTGCCGGCCGGGAAACCGGCCTTGAGCGCGTCGATCGCGTCCAGCCCGTCCTCGAGCGTGCCCTCGACGTGACTGCTGATGTGCTGGAGGTGGCTGTACTTCTCGATGGTGAACTGCTCGACCACGCGCACCGAGCCGATCTTGGCGACGCGGCCGACATCGTTGCGGGCGAGATCGAGCAGCATAAGGTGCTCGGCGTGCTCCTTGGGATCGGCCAGCAGCTTGTCGGCGAGCTCCTTGTCCTCCTCGGGTGTGGCGCCGCGCCGTATGGTGCCGGCGAGCGGCCGAATGGTGACGATGTTGTCGCGCAGGCGAACAAGGATCTCCGGGCTTGATCCCACGATCGTGAAGTCGCCGTAGTCGAAGAAAATCAGGAACGGCGAAGGATTGATGCGGCGCAATGCGCGATAGAGCGACAGCGGGGGCAGCTTGAAAGGCAGCGAGAAGCGCTGCGAGGGCACGATCTGGAAGGCGTCGCCTGCACGGATGTACTCCTTGCAGGTCTCGACCATCTTCTTGAAATCGTCCTTCGACATGTTGGCCTGCGGTTCGGGCAAGGCGTCGAGGGCGTCGGCATCGTCGCTGCGGGAAGGCAGCGTCCGTTCGAAATCCGATACCGCGTCGGCCAGCCGCTCCTGCGCCGCTTCGTAGGCCACGCGGGCGCTGACGCCGGGCGAAGGCCAGGCCGGTGTGACGAGCGTAACATTGTCGTCCAACCGGTCGAAGATGCAGATCAGGGTCGGCCGCACCATGATCGCGTCGGGAAGTCCGATCGGGTCGGGGTTGGTGTCGGGCAGCTGCTCCATGTCGCGGACCATGTCGTAGCCCAGGAAGCCGAACAGGCCCGACGCCATCGGTGGCAAGCCCGGGGGTAGCTCCATCTGGCACTCACGGATCAGCAGGCGCAGCGTTTCTAACGGCCGGCCTTCCAGCGGTTCGAAGACCTGGGCATCGGTGCGGGCACGGCGGTTGATCTCGATCTTGCCTTTGGTGCAGCGCCAGATGACATCGGGCTTGAGGCCGATGATCGAATAGCGGCCGCGCACGGAGCCACCCTCGACCGATTCCAGCAGAAAGGAATTGGCGCGGCCGTCGGCGAGCTTGAGATAGGCCGAAACCGGCGTATCCAGGTCGGCGACCAGCGTGGTCGAGACGACCTGCGGCCGGCCGGCATCGTAACGCGCCGCGAAGGCGTCGAAGTCAGGCGAGATCGACATGCCTCGGCTACTGCTGCTGCGGGCGGAACGCTGCCGCGAAAGCGGCGTCGTCGACCGTGACGCCATACTTCGCGCGAAGCGCCGCGACGAGTTCGAGGATCAGGTCGTTCGCCATCATGGTGTCGAGCTGCTTGCCGAAGCGGTCGAGCGCTTCCTTGTCCTTGGCGAGATCGGGCGCTTCGACCTGCTTGAGGCGGACGATGACGCTGCCGTCCCCCGTGCGGACCGCCGCGGCCTTGTCCGGCGCGAGCTTGAACAGCTCCTGCACGACTGGCTGGCTGAGATAGTTGCCGGCATCGGCCTCGAAGCGGGTGATCGCCTTGGCCGTCCGCATCTCGGTGCCGAGATCCTTGGCGATGATTGTGAGATCGGTGCCGGCGTTGGCCTGCTCGACCGCGGTCTTCACCTTGGCGTCGGCAAGCTTGCGCCGTTCCTCGGCCTCCCACGCCTCGACGACCTTGGGTTCGACTTCGGTGAGGGGGGGGACACGGGCAGGCGTGACCCGGTCGGTTCGCACGATGAAGTATTCCCCGCGTGGGGTTTCAAGAAGGTCGCTTTCGGCACTTTCGCGCGTGGCGAAAGCGGCCTGGATCAGTTCGGCGGCTGCCGGGCCGATGACGACCTGTTTGCCGGCCGCGTCCATGCCACGCGAGTCGACGTTCTCATAGGTTTTTACCTTGAGTCCGAGGTCTTCGGCAGCGCCCTTCATCGACTGGGTCTTGCCCAGCATGCGCTCGAAATCGGTAACCAGCTTGATCAGGAGATCGGGTGCCTGCTGTGCCCGCATGTCCTTTTCGAGCTTCTCCTTGACCTCGTCGAACGGCACGGCTTTACCGGGCTCGATTTTGTTGACGCGCACGATATGCCAGCCGAGCGGTGACTGGATCGGTGCCGGCGCAATGCCCTCGGGCAGGGCGAAGATACCGTCAGCGAGCGGGCCGGGCGGCAATTCCTTCTTGGTCACGGGGCCAAGTTTGATGACGCCGTCGGCGGTGCCGAGAACTTCCTTGGCGGCGTCCTCTAGCGATTTACCTGCGGCAGTCGCGGCGGCGATGATTGCCTTTGCCTTGTCCTCGGTATCGGCCATTGCCTGGTCGATGTCGCGCTTCTCGGGGGTACCGAATTCGGCGGCGCGGGCCTCGTACTCCTGCTTGATCTGATCGGCCGACACTGAAATCTGCGGCAGGATGTCGTCAGCCGTCAGCAGGATGTATGAAAAGGCCCGGTATTCCGGAATCTGGAACTTGGTCTTGTTGGCCTCGAAATAGGTGCCGAGTTGCTCCGCGGTGGGCTTTGGCACGTCCACGACGATGGCGTCGGGCACGTAGATCGTATCGGCAACCCGCTTCTCGCTCTCCGCCTTGAAGATATCGTTGCGCAGGGACTTGGGCGAGAGGCCGTCGCTGCGCACCACGGCAAAGAGCTGACCGGCGGCGATCTCGCGGCGCGTGTCGGCGACGAACTGCGCTTCGGCGAGGCGGGCCTGCTGGAGGCGGTTGCGGAAGAGCAGGGGGTCGAACGATCCGCCGGTGCCCTGGAACGCGGGGTTGCGGGCGATTGCGGCGCGGACCTCGGCATCGCTCACCGTCAGCCCGAATTGCTGGATGGCGTAGTCGAGCACGGCGCGTTGGATGACTTCCTCGAGGGCTCGGACATGCAGGCCGAAGCGCAGGGCCTGTTCCGGTTCCGGCCTTTGTCCGGTCTGGCGCTGGATCGCCTCGAGCTGGCGGTTGAACTGGTCGCGTACTTCGGAAACATAGACCGGAGCACCGCCGACCCATCCGTAAAGTGGCAGGCGGGTGCCGCCGACATGGGCCACCTCCGTGCTGCGCCCGTCAGTGCGCAGCATGTCGCCGACGCCCCAGAAGGCAAAGCTGATGATCAGCATGCCGAAAAGCAGGAACAGGATGACGAAACGGGCGAGTTTGCGGAACTGATTCACGGAGCCGACGGGGTTTTTGAATGGGCGCCATGCCTACCACTGGCCCCTTTGGCAGGCAACCGAGCGGACTTTGACCATAAACGCCGGTGCCGCTAGACACGCCACAACGAACCCGAGGGAATTGAATGGCACGCTCGAGGCAGCCGCTGATCGCCGGCAACTGGAAAATGAACGGCCTGCGCGCCGATGCACTGGCACTGGCCACAGCCGTCGCCGAAGGCGTGAAGCGGGCCGGGTGGACCGATCGCGAGATTCTGGTTTGTCCGCCGGCAACATTGCTGATGGCGGTCGCCGAGGCGATGAAGGGGAGCGGCGTCCTGGTGGGCGGGCAGAATTGCCACGCCGACGCGAGCGGCGCCCACACCGGCGACATTTCGGCCGAGATGCTCAGGGATGCCAGCGCAAGCCACGTCATCGTCGGTCATTCAGAGCGGCGCACGGACTGCGGCGAGACCGATGCCGCCGTGCGGGCCAAGGCGGAGGCGGCCTGGCGCGCCGGCCTGCTGCCGATCGTCTGCATCGGGGAGACCCTGGCCGAACGCGAGGCCGGCCGGACGCTCCAGGTGCTGGAAACGCAAATCAAGGGCAGTGTCCCGGCGGCGGCGACCGCGGCAAAGCTGGTGGTCGCCTATGAGCCGGTCTGGGCGATCGGCACCGGCAAGACGCCGACCGTCGCAGAGGTTGCCGCAGCGCATGCGCATATTCGCAAGGTGTTGAGCGGGCTCGTCCCCGATGCCGATGCGGTACGCCTGCTCTATGGTGGGTCGGTCAAGGGCAGCAATGCCGGCGAACTGCTGGCCGTGGGCGACGTCGACGGCGCCCTCATCGGTGGCGCCAGCCTGAAGGCCGACGAATTTTTGGCTATCGCCAAGGCCGCCTAAAGCGGCTAGAAGCGCCCGCTTGGCGGACATCCCCATCTAGATCTGGACAATAATGGACGCGGTACGAGGCTTTCTGCACGATTGGCGGCTGGTGCTGCTCATCATCCATGTCGGCGTCACGGCCGCGATGATCGTCGTCATCCTGCTTCAGCGCAGCGAAGGCGGCGGCCTTGGCATGGGCGGCCGCTCCGATGCGCTGTTCTCGGTGCGGGGCCAGGCCAATGTGCTGTCGCGCCTGACGGCGATTTTCGCCACCATCTTTTTCGCGCTCAGCCTGCTGATGGCTTGGAGCATGACCGACCCGGCCCGCAACGCGAAGTCCATCATGGACCGCATGCCGACCGGCCAGACCGCACCGGCCGTCCCCGGCGGCGCGGCTCCCGCTCCGGCCCAGCCGGTCGCGCCGACCCGCTAGGACGCGCAACGGGCCGTCTTCTGGCTGGACGCCAACAGAGAAATCTTCTGTCTGCAGGATATCCCCATGGCTGGGGTCAACAAGGTTTAGTATGCTGTAAGCCCATGACGCGCTTTATCTTCATAACGGGCGGCGTGGTTTCCTCGCTTGGTAAGGGTCTTTCGTCGGCGGCGCTGGGTGCGCTGCTCCAGACCCGTGGCTATCGGGTCAGGCTGCGCAAGCTCGATCCGTACCTCAATGTCGATCCGGGGACGATGAGTCCCTACCAGCATGGCGAGGTCTTCGTGACCGACGACGGAGCCGAAACCGACCTCGATCTCGGCCATTACGAGCGCTTCACCGGCGTCGACGCCAAACAGGCCGACAACATCACGACCGGCCGGATCTACTCCGGCGTGATCGCCCGAGAGCGGCGCGGCGAATATCTCGGCGCGACGGTGCAGGTCATTCCGCACATCACCGACGCGATCAAGGAATTCGTGCTCACCGACGTCGACCGGGAGGATTTCGTCCTGATCGAGGTCGGCGGCACGGTCGGCGACATCGAAAGCCTGCCGTTCCTGGAAGCCATCCGCCAGGTCGGCAACGAAGTCGGCCGCGAACGCGTGATGTACATTCACCTCACGCTGCTGCCGTGGGTGCCGACGGCGGGCGAACTCAAGACCAAGCCGACACAGCACTCGGTCAAGGAACTGCTGAGCGTCGGTATCCAGCCCGACCTGCTGGTGTGCCGCAGCGGCGACAAGGAGATCCCGGTCAACGAGCGCCGCAAGATCGCGTTGTTCTGTAACGTCAAGCAGGAGCGCGTGATCGAGGCGCGCGACGTCGACACGATCTATCAAGTGCCGATCGCCTATCATGATCAGGGATTTGACCGCGAAGTCTGCCGCTACTTCGGCCTCGAGGCGGACAAGGAACCGAACCTTGACCGCTGGCGTGGCGTGGTGCGTTCAGTGCGCGAGCCCGAAGGCAAGGTGACCATCGCTGTCGTCGGCAAGTACACGGTGCTGCTTGACGCCTACAAGTCGCTGTCGGAAGCGCTGACTCACGGTGGCTTCGCCAGCAACGTGAAGGTCGGCCTCGAGTGGATGGACTCCGAGATCTTCGAGCGCGACGACGCTGTCTCCCACCTGGAGCACGTGCACGGCATCCTCGTGCCCGGCGGCTTCGGCGAGCGCGGCACCGAAGGCAAGATCCACGCGGTGAAGTTCGCGCGCGAACGCAACGTGCCGTTCTTCGGCATCTGCTTCGGCATGCAGATGGCGGTGATCGAGGCGGCCAGGAACCTGCTCGGCCTCGAAGGTGCCTCGTCGACGGAATTCGGGCCGTGCGAGCACGCCGTGGTCGGCCTGATGACGGAGTGGATCAAGGGCAATCAGGTCGAGACGCGCGACGCCGCGGGCGACCTCGGCGGCACGATGCGGCTGGGCGCCTACGCGGCGCACCTTCGGCCGGGAACCATGGCGCACGACATTTACGGCCAGGACGTAATCAGCGAGCGCCACCGCCACCGCTACGAGGTCAACGTCAACTACAAGGACCGGCTGGAGCAGGTCGGCCTGCGGTTTTCCGGCATGTCGCCCGACGGCATCCTGCCGGAAGTCGTGGAAATCCCCGGCCATCCCTGGTTCCTGGGCGTACAATACCACCCCGAGCTCAAATCGCGGCCGTTTGCCCCCCATCCGCTGTTCACCTCGTTCATCGGAGCGGCCAAGAAGCAAAGCCGGCTGGTGTGATTGGGGCGGGAATTCCCGCCGTCAGGTCGTATTTCGGTCATGTTTTTCGGAGCAAGATCGTTTCCATGATGCGCACCCTCCTGCTCTTGCTGTTTGCCGTCACGATGCTCCCTGCTGGCGCCGGCGCCCAGACCGCTGCGCAGTCCTCCTACGGCAAGGCAGAGCGGCGCGATCCGATTTTCCTGCGTTTCAACCAGATGGCGGATCGCTACTGGGTCAACACCGAGACGATGGCGGCCAGCCACAAGGTCGTCGCCGTGCCGATGCCGCGGCAGTGCGCCTTCCTCTATGCCGACTCCTATTCAAGGGGGCAGATGAGCGAGAGCGAAGTGCAGCAGGTGGCGCTGTCGAACTGCAACCGCCGGCTGGCCGAACTGGGGCCGCTCGGCGAGAATTACAGCGTGAACTGCCAATGCAAGGTCGTTGTCAGCGATGACGTCTACGTCGTACCGCGTGATACGCTGCCTGATGATTCCTACGGACCGACTTCGATCTTCTATCGCGACGACCGGGGCAACGTTGCCCGCTTGAACGGCGTGGCCCGCTACGGCGCCCTGATCGGGCGCGATCGGTCGGTCACTTTTTCCGTGGAGAACGTACGCGCCGAGCAGGTCTGTGAAGGGACTTTCACCAATGACGGGCCGAACAGCGGCAAGTTCTCGCTGTCGTGCTTCGGCGGCAAGTTCAGCGGCAACGGCAGCTACGAACGCAAGATGGGCGCACCCAACGACCACATCATCGCCCGCGGCCAGACCTCTCGCGGCCTGCCGGTCGTGATGGTGATCGGGCTGCCGGCACAACTCGCCGTCAACACCTATGGCGGCATCTGATATGCGCCGCGTACTGCTCATCCTGGGCTTCGCCGTGCTCCTGCCGGCGACGGCTCTTGGGCAGAGCGCCGGTGAAGTCGAGCGCTGCTTTCAGAATCCCGCAGCTTGCTCCTCGAGTGGTGCCGCGGCACCCGGTCCCGGGACCGGTGGCGGAGCACCTGTCGCGGCCGCTCGTCCGGCGCAGCCGCCGGACTACGCCACCGTGCTGCAGAGCCCGGAGGCTGATCGCAAGCGCCTGCAGGAATCGCTGCGCACGCTCGACAGGTACAACGGACCGATCGACGGCAACTTGCAGTCCGAAGCCGCCGTGAAGGCGATCGGCGATTGGCAGAAGGGACGAGGCACGGCGGTCGTCGGCAAACTGACGCCGGCCGAGGCCCAGCAACTCAACGCCGAAGCGGCGAGGGCTCCGATCCGGCGTATCGAACCATCGACCCAGGCTGCCACCCCGCCGCCCACGCCATCGAACGCCGATGCACTGAAGGCTCTGCGGGACAGATTGGCGGAGCGCCGGAAGGCCGCCGAGCCCAAGGCCGATGCCGCCGCGCAATCGCTAATCCGCGACCTCAAGGCCTATGTCGCCGCCGGCGGCAAGGGTGCAGCGGGCGAGCAATTCACGACCTTTGCCAAATGGTACGCCGACAACAAGGCGGCGGGACGGACGGTGGGAGAGATCGCGCCCGCGATCGACGATTATGGCGATGCCAAATCCGGAGCGGCGGCCACGGCGGAGATCAGGTTCGACACCAAGCAGGGCGCCGACACCTACAGGCAATGCCTCGTCTTCGCCTGGATCGAAGGCACGCCCCGCAAGAACACCCAGGCTTTCTCGTGCGACGATGTCGCGGCGGTCGAGAAGTGGAAGACCGACCAGGCGCTGAAGAGCGCCTGGCGCTAACGACTGCCTATCCGGCCGTCATCGTCTGGCCGGCGGCCCACAGCCAACGCCCTTCGGCATTGCTGAAAACGCAAAGAGACCGGTAGTTCGCGCTGACATCCCGCCCACCAGATGTAAACTTGTCGTGCACGGTTAGCGTGGCCACGACAAAGCCCGCGAACTGTTTGATCTGGAGGTCACTGAACCGCTGTTCGGTGAATACGATTTTTCCGGAAACCGAGTAGGTGTCGAGGTAGCCGGCCTTGTCGAACGTCTTGCCGCCGGCGTTCACATAGATGAAATCGGGATGAAGCAATGCGGCCAGGTCGCCGGTGGCGCGGCGTACTACGGCGTCCGACTTTGCTGTCAAAATCCTCCGGATCTCGTCGACCGCCACCGTCCTAGGTCACCCGCTCCAGATAGCTCTGAAACACCCCGACATGCACGAAGGCCGGATCGGCTGAGTTCGGCCAAAGCTCCTCGGTGCTGAAGCGCACATCGTAGGTCGGCTCATCGGCAGCCTTCACGCCGTGCGCATGGGCATCGGGGAAGGGATAGGTCGGCGATTCGCTCACCACGACGCCGGTCTTGCCGCGGATGTATCCGGGCATGCGAACGTGGCCGGGCACGTAGTCGGTCTTCACCTTGACCCGGTCGCCCGGCTTGAAGTGCTCACGCGCCGCCACGTTCGAACGGCCCGGAGCACTGGGCGTCGACAGCGGGAAGGCGCCCTGGGCCCGGCGTTCCAGCTCCTCGCGAGTAAGGATTCCTTTTTCGACGCAGAGCGTCGCCAGACTCGTGAGCGAGCGTTCGTAGTAGCTGGCAGACAGATAGTGGCGCGGCTCCATGCGTTCGATGGCGTGGCGATACTCGTCCATGTTGAAGATGCCGAGCTTGACCGCGAGCGAGTAGAGGGCGTTGACCCGCTTCTCCCACGGCTCGTGGAAAGTCTCGGCCTTCAGCGAATAGCGGATGCGGCCGAAGCCCTGCCTGCCGCCAAGATCATGCATGCCGTCCATGGCTCGATCCTCGTCCTACAGGCGCGAAACGCCGATCATTGAATCCTTGGTCACGAGCTTGGCGAGCTTTTCCTCGGACCAGCCTGCCGTCTCGGTCGGACGCATGGGCAGCACCATGTAGCGGGTGTCCGCCGTGGTATCCCATACCCGGATCTCCATCTCGGCCGGCAGGTCGAGACCCAATTCCTTGAGCACGGTCCGGGACTGGCGCACGGCGCGGGCGCGGTACTCCAGATCTTTGTACCAATCCGGCGGCAGGCCGATGATCGAGAAGGCCGTGCACGAGCACAACGTGCAGCAGATGACATTGTGGACTGTCGACGTATTCTCCAGCACCACGAGATGGCGGTGATGGGGCGGCATGCTGAGCCCGAGTTCGATGACGGCGTCACGGCCGTTGGCCAAGAGGCGTTGCCGGAAAGCCGGGTCGGTCCAGGCCTTGGCCACGACACGGGCGCCGTTTTCCGGAACCCATTCTTCCTCGGCCAGGTGCTTGAACTCCTCGACGAACTCGCCGGGCTTCATGCCACGCTCGTCGAACGCGGCCTGGATGGCATCGACGCGTTTCTCCACGGAGGCAGTAGTCTGCTGGACGTGGCTCTGTTCGGGCATAGCCGTCACTCCCAAAATGATGCCGGCATTATAGAAAACCTTCACCCCCGCGTCACTTGCTCCGCGCGTTGGGCGCGGCTAGACAAGCCGCGCCCAATTAAGGAGTCCCGCCTGATGAGCGCCATCACCGAAATCCGCGCCCGCGAAATCCTCGACAGCCGGGGCAATCCCACGGTCGAGGTCGAAGTCGAACTCGAAAGCGGCGCGATGGGCCGAGCCGCCGTACCTTCAGGCGCCTCGACCGGCGCCCACGAGGCGGTCGAACTCCGTGACGGCGACAAGAAGCGCTATGGTGGCAAGGGCGTGCTCAAGGCCGTCGCCGCAGTGAATGCCGAGATCATGGACCTGCTGTCCGGGCTCGATGCGCTGGACCAGATCAAGATCGACCGGGCGATGATCGAGCTCGACGGCACGCCCAACAAGGGTCGGCTCGGCGCCAACGCGATTCTGGGCGTCTCGCTGGCCGTCGCCAAGGCGGCGGCCATGGACAGCGGCCTGCCGCTCTACCGCTATGTTGGCGGCAGCCAGGCCTCGGTGCTGCCGGTGCCGATGATGAACATCATCAACGGCGGCGCCCATGCAGACAATCCGATCGATATCCAGGAATTCATGATCATGCCGGTGAAGGCTGCGCGCTTCGCCGATGCGCTGCGCATGGGCTCGGAGGTGTTCCACGCCCTGCGTGGCCAGCTCAAGGACGCCGGTCACAACACCAATGTCGGCGATGAGGGCGGCTTTGCGCCGAACCTAGCCACGGCCGACGAGGCGCTGACCTTCGTCATGAAGGCAATCGAGAAGGCCGGCTACAAGCCCGGCGTCGACATCATGCTGGCGCTCGATCCCGCCTCGACCGAGTTCTTCAAGAAGGGCAAGTACGAGATGGAAGGCGAGGGCAAGTCGTTCGATGCCGTCGGCATGGTCGACTATTACGCCGATCTCGTGAAGCGCTTCCCGATCGTGTCGATCGAGGACGGCATGGCCGAGGACGACATGAAGGGCTGGAAGACCATCACCGACAAGCTCGGCAAGAAAATCCAGCTCGTGGGCGACGATCTTTTCGTCACCAATCCCAAGCGCCTGGCCGACGGCATCAAGGACGGTCTGGCCAACGCCATCCTGATCAAGGTCAACCAGATCGGGACGTTGACGGAAACCATGGACGCCGTGGCGATGGCGCGGAACGCCAGCTATGGCGCGGTGATGTCGCACCGCTCGGGCGAGACCGAGGACGCCACGATCGCCGATCTCGCGGTCGCCACCAACTGCGGCCAGATCAAGACCGGATCGCTGTCGCGCTCGGACCGGCTAGCGAAGTACAATCAGTTGCTCCGAATCGAGGAGCAGCTCGGCACCCAGGGGCGTTACGCAGGAACGTCGACTCTCCGCACCTGAGATATCATTGACTAAGTCAATCAATTGATTGACCATGGCAACCTTCCAGGGAGGTTGCCATGGCAGCGTCTACGCTTGCGTCGCGCATCGAGGCGGTGCGCCGGTTCTCGCGCTTCTATACCCGCCGCATCGGGGTGCTCGAAGAGACCCTGCTGCACAGCCCGTTCACGTTGCCCGAGGGCCGGCTGGTCTACGAGATCGCCAACCGCGACCGGCCAGCGGCGCAGGAACTGTGCCGCGACCTCGCACTCGACCCGGGCTATGTCAGCCGGATGCTGCAGGGCCTCGAGACGCGAGGCTGCGTGGCACGCAAGCGCTCGGCGACTGACAAGCGCCAGACCGAGCTGACGCTGACGGCCAAGGGCCAGCGCCTGTGGGGCGCGATGAACGAGCAGTCGCGCCAGGACATTGCGAACTTGCTGGCCGATCTTCCTGTCGCCCGCCAGGAAAAGCTGGTGAAGGCACTGGAGACGGTCGAGCAGATGCTCGACGAGCCGCCAGAGACGCGCGCGCCGTTTACTTTGCGGCCGCACCAGCCCGGCGACATGGGCTGGATCATCCGCCGCCAGACCCAACTCTACGCCAGCGAGTTCGGTTGGGACGGCAGCTTCGAGGCGATGCTGGCCGACATCGCCGGCAAGTTCGTCGCCAAATTCAATCCCGGAACCGACAATTGCTGGATCGCCGAGCGCAACGGCGAGATCGCAGGCTCGGTGTTCCTGGTCCAGGCAAGCAAAGGTACGGGCCAACTCCGCATGCTCTATGTCGAACCGTCGGCGCGGGGGCTGGGGATCGGCCAGCGGCTGGTCGAGGAGTGCATCGGCGACGCCCGCGCCAAGGGCTACAAAAAGCTGATGCTATGGACCAACGACATCCTGGTCTCGGCGCGCAAGATCTACATCGCGGCTTGCTTCCGGTTGGTGAAGGAAGAGCGGCACGACAGCTTTGGCAAGAAGCTGGTCGGCCAATACTGGATTCGCGACCTGTGACGAGGCCAGGCCCGCTGTGGGCAGCCGCCGGCACGGGGATCCAGGTCGGTGGCGCGATGGTGGCGACGCGCTACGTCGTCGACGCGGCCGGGCCGGCATCGCTGGGCTTCCTGCGCTACTTCGTCGGCTTGCTGTGCCTCGCGCCGGCACTGCTGCTGGCGCCCTGGAGACACATCGCGGGGCGCGACCTGTTGCCGATCGCCCTGCTCGGTGTTGGGCAGTTCGGCCTGCTGATCGTGCTTCTCAATTATTCGTTGCTGCACATTCCGGCCGGTCGGGCCTCGCTGCTCTTTGCGACTTTCCCTTTGATGACCATGCTGCTGTCGGCATTGCTGGGACGGGAAGAGATGACGCGACGGAGGGTCGCCGGCTCGCTGCTTACCTTCCCTGGGGGTCGTGGTGGCGCTGGGCGGCGCGGCGCTCGCGCCCGACTCGGAGCAGGGCTCGCCGTGGCTCGGGACGCTGGCGGCACTCGGAGCGGCTCTCTGTGGCGCTGTGTGCTCGGTTTGCTATCGCCCCTACGTCGCGCGCTATTCAGCGCTGCACGTGACGGCCTTCGCGATGCTCGCCGCTGTCCTCATGCTCGGCGTACTGGCCGCTTATGAAGGCTTCTTCACCAGCATGCCGCGCTTCAGCCTGGAGGAGGGTGCGGCGATCGTCTTCATCGGCGTATCGAGCGGTGTTGGCTTCTTCCTCTGGGTTTATGCGCTGGGTCACGCGCCACCCACACTCGTCACGATGTTCCTGGCCCTTGGCCCGGTGACCGCCGCACTGGGCGGCACGCTTCTGCTCGGCGAGGAGATGCCGCTTGCGGCCATGCTTGGTCTCGCCACCGTGCTCGGCGGTCTCTGGCTGGCGCTAAGGCCTTGAAATAAACGAAAATTCTTGACTTCGAACCACAACATGTTGCCATATAGGAACGGGAACGCAGCATATGTTGTTGAGACCGCGTCAAATTTTGGCTCCCATCGTCTTTGCGACGGTGTTTGGCTATTTCGGTTACCACCTCGTGAACGGTGATCGCGGCTTGCTGGCCATGGCCCACCTTCAACGCGAAGTTTTGGTCGCCGAACAGAATCTCGCCGAAGCCGAGGCGACGCGAAAGATCTGGGAGCGGCGGGTGGCGGCACTGCGCAACCAGAGTCTCGATCCCGACATGATGGACGAGCGAGCGCGTATCCTTCTCAATTTTGCGCGCAAGGACGACACGATCATCTTCACGCCGACGCGCTGAAGAGGCACCGCAAAGCGGTCTGCCGAAAGAAACTGTCCGGCGCATCCATCCGTTTGCAAACAATCGCTCAATTGCTGCGGTGCACCCGGCCGCTATCCGATTTTTTCCTGCTAGATCAACAACATCGGCATGAGCGATGCTATAAGCCGGAGCGGGGCTACTGAGGGGAATGCTATGGCGAAGCCGGCCGTTAAGCCGAAGGTCGAATCTCTTCCCGTCAAATCGAAGGTGTCCCCCAAGTCATCTGGGCCCGGCGACAACAGCGCGAGTGCCGAAGAGCTCAAGTCCTACTACCGCGACATGCTCCTCATCCGCCGCTTCGAGGAGCGGGCGGGACAGCTCTACGGCATGGGCCTGATCGGTGGCTTCTGCCACCTCTACATCGGCCAGGAAGCCGTCGTGGTCGGCATGCAGGCCAATGTGCGCGACAAGGACGCCGTTATCACCTCTTACCGCGACCATGGCCACATGCTGGCCTGCGGCATGGACCCCAAGGGCGTGATGGCCGAGCTGACCGGCCGCAGCGGCGGCTATTCCAAGGGCAAGGGCGGCTCGATGCACATGTTCAGCCGCGAGAAGAGCTTTTACGGCGGCCACGGCATCGTCGGCGCCCAGGTGCCGATCGGCACGGGCCTGGCCTTCGCGCACAAATACAACGGCGCCAAGAACGTCTCGCTCACTTACTTCGGCGACGGCAGCGCCAACCAGGGCCAGGTCTACGAGGCCATGAACATGGCCGCCCTCTGGAAGCTGCCGGTCGTCTACATCATCGAGAACAACCACTACGGCATGGGCACGTCGGTCGAGCGGGCCTCCGCGACGACCGAACTCTATCGCCACGGCGAGGCCTTCGGCATTCCGGGCGAGCGCGTCGATGGCATGGACGTGCTGGCGGTTCGCGCCGCCGGTGAAAAGGCGATCGAACACGCAAGAAGCGGAGCGGGACCCTACATCCTCGAGATGCAGACCTATCGCTATCGTGGCCATTCGATGAGCGATCCGGCCAAGTACCGCACCAAGGAGGAAGTCGACAAGTATCGCAATGAACGCGATCCGATCGATCACCTGCGCAAGCGCCTGCTCGACAGCAAGATTCTCGACGAAGCGGCGCTGAAGGCGATCGACACCGAGCTGCGCAAGATCGTAAACGATGCTGCCGAATTCTCCCAGCACAGCCCCGAGCCCGATCCGGCGGAGCTGTGGACCGACATTCTGGTTGGAGCCTGATTCATGTCCATTCAGGTTCTGATGCCTGCGCTGTCCCCGACCATGACCGAGGGCAAGCTCGCCAAATGGCACGTGAAGGTGGGCGACGTCGTAAAGTCAGGTCAGGTGCTCTGCGAGATCGAAACCGACAAGGCGACGATGGAAGTCGAAGCGGTCGATGAAGGCACCGTCGCCAAGATCCTGATCGAGGAGGGCGCCGAGGGCGTGGCGGTCAACACGCCGATCTGCCTGCTCGCCGGTGACGGCGAGAGCGCCGAAGACGCTGCGAAAGCCGCACCAGCGGTAGCGCCTGCATCGACTCCCAAGGCGGAAGCGCCGGCAGCTCCGGCGCCCGTCGCAAGCGCCGCACCGGCTGCTGCGTCGGTGGCTGCTGAGCCCGAATGGAAAGGCAAGACCGTCCACATCACGGTGCGCGAGGCGCTGCGCGACGCGATGGCCGAGGAGATGCGCAAGGACGGCAAGGTCTTCCTGATGGGCGAGGAAGTCGCGCAATATCAGGGTGCCTACAAGATCAGCCAGGGTCTCCTGGAAGAGTTCGGCGACAAGCGCGTCATCGACACGCCGATCACCGAGCACGGCTTTGCCGGTCTCGGCGTCGGCGCCGCCTTCGGCGGTCTGAAGCCGATCGTCGAGTTCATGACCTTCAACTTCGCCATGCAGGCGATGGACCAGATCATCAATTCGGCCGCCAAGACGCACTACATGTCCGGTGGCCAGATGACCTGTCCGATCGTGTTTCGTGGCCCCAATGGCGCCGCCTCGCGGGTCGCCGCCCAGCATTCGCAATGCTACGCGAGCTGGTACGCCCATGTGCCGGGCCTGCGCGTCGTGGCGCCATGGAGCGCCGCCGATGCCAAGGGCCTGCTCAAGGCCGCCATCCGCGATCCAAATCCGGTGATCTTCCTCGAGAACGAGATCCTCTACGGCCAATCCTTCGACGTGCCGGAAGACCCGGAATTCGTCCTGCCGATCGGCAAAGCCAAGGTCGAGCGGGTCGGAAAGGACGTCACCATCGTGGCCTTCTCGATCATGGTCGGAAAGGCGCTGCAAGCCGCCGAGGAACTGGCCAAGCAGGGCATCGACGCCGAAGTCATCAATCTGCGCAGCCTGCGGCCGTTCGACACCGCGACGATCGTCAACTCTGTGAAGAAGACCAACCGGCTCGTATCGGTCGAAGAGGGTTGGCCGTTCGCCGGCATCGGCTCGGAACTCGCAGCCATCGTCATGGAGCATGCCTTCGACTGGCTCGATGCGCCGATGAAGCGCGTCGCGGGCCTCGATGTGCCACTGCCCTATGCTGCCAATCTAGAGAAGCTCGCCCTGCCGCAATCGAGCCATATCGTCGAGGCCGCTCGCGCGGTCTGCAATCGCTGACGCGGGAAGGGTAGGGCCATGGCCATCAATATCCTGATGCCCGCACTGTCGCCGACAATGACGGAGGGCAAGCTCGCCAAATGGCACGTGAAGGTGGGTGACACCATCAAGTCCGGCCAGGTGATGTGCGAGATCGAGACCGACAAGGCGACGATGGAAGTCGAGGCCGTCGATGAAGGCCGGGTCGGCCAGATCGTCGTGCCCGAAGGAACGGAAGGCGTGAAGGTGAACGCCGTCATCGCGATCCTCCTGGAGGAAGGCGAGAAGGCAGTGCCTGCCGGTGCGCCCGCTGCTCCCGCAGCGGCACCCGCCGCAGCGCCAGCACCTGTTGCGGCCAAGTCCGCGGCGACAGAGCCTGTCGCACCGGCGGCACTCGTCGCCGCGGCGGCAACTTCGGGCGCGCGCGTCTTCGCTTCGCCACTCGCCAAGCGCATCGCGGCCGACAAGGGACTCGATCTGTCCCGGATCAAGGGCAGCGGTCCGGGTGGACGTATCGTCAAGGCCGACGTCGAGCAGGCCAAGCCGGGGGCGGCGCCCGCAGCCGCGCCCGCACCCAAGGCGGCACCGGCCTTCACACCGCAGCCGATCCTGGCGGCCCCGGGCGACACGCGCATCCCTCACACCGCGATTCGCAAGGTGATCGCGCGGCGCATGCTCGAGTCCAAGCAGCAGGTGCCGCACTTCTATCTGACGGTGGAACTCGAGATCGATGCCCTGCTGGCAGCGCGCCAGGCGATCAACGCGGTGACCGAGAAGAGGGGCGCCAAGGTCTCGGTCAACGACATGGTGATCAAGGCCTGCGCCAAGGCGCTGCGCGACCATCCGGAATGCAACGCCTCGTGGACCGAGGACGAGATGATCCAGTACGGCGCGGTCGACATCTCGGTCGCCGTCGCCACCGACCGCGGTCTGATCACGCCGATCGTGCGCAACGCCGACATGAAGGGCCTGGCCCAGATCGCGGTGGAGATGAAGGATCTGGCGGCCCGCGCCAAGATCGGCAAGCTGAAGCTGGAAGAGTTCCAGGGCGGTGGTTTCACCATCTCCAACCTCGGCATGTTCGGCGTGAAGGATTTCGCCGCCATCATCAACCCGCCTCAGGCCATGATCCTGGCCGTCGGTGCGGGCGAGGAGCGGGTGGTCGTGCGCAAGGGCCAGATGGTCGTGCGCAACATGATGAACTGCACGCTGGCGGTCGATCATCGCGTCGTCGACGGCGCGATGGGCGCTCAGTATCTCCAGACGTTGCGTGCCTATGTCGAGCAGCCGGCCGCGATGCTGGCCTAGGAGCGAGCCGTGGCCGAAACCAATTTCGACATCATCGTCGTCGGCGGTGGACCGGGCGGTTATGTAGCCGCCATCCGCGCCGCCCAGCTCGGACTGAAAACCGCCGTCGTCGAGCGCGAGCACATGGGCGGCATTTGCCTCAACTGGGGCTGCATTCCGACCAAGGCGCTGCTGCGCACGTCCGAGGTCTACAGCCTAATCAAACATGCTGATGCTTATGGCCTGTCGGTGAAAGACGTCTCGTTCAACGCCAAGAAGATCGTAGAGCGTTCGCGCAAGGTTGCGAACCAGCTGAGCAGCGGCGTCTCGATGCTGATGAAGAAGAACAAGATCACGGTTTTCGACGGCGCCGCCAAGCTCGCGGGCGCGGGCAGGCTTGCTGTCGCGCTGAAGGACAAGAGCAGCGCCACGCTCACCTGCAAGAACGTGATCCTGGCCACTGGCGCCCGCGCACGGCAGCTTCCGGGCCTCGAGACCGACGGCAAGCTAGTCTGGAGCTACAAGGAAGCGATGGTGCCGCCGGAGTTTCCGAAGTCGCTGCTGGTGATCGGCTCCGGCGCGATCGGCATCGAGTTCGCGAGCTTCTACCGGACCATGGGCGCCGAGGTGACGGTCTGCGAAGTGCTTGACCGTATTCTGCCTGTCGAAGACGCCGAGGTGTCCACCTTTGCCAAGCGCGCCTTCGAGAAGCAGGGCATGAAGATTCTCACGAGCGCCACCGTGTCGAACCTGACGAAGGGCGCCAACAACGTCACCGCGACCATCACGGTCGGCGGCAAAGCCGAGCAGATCACCGTCGATCGCGTGATCAGCGCCGTCGGCATCGTGGGCAATGTCGAGAACCTGGGTCTCGAAGGCACCAACGTGAAGGTCGAGAAGACCCACATCGTGATCGACCAGTGGGGTTTCACCGGTGAGCCCAACGTTTATGCCATCGGCGATGTTGCCGGCCCGCCGTGGCTCGCGCACAAGGCGATGCATGAGGGTGTGCTGGTGGTCGAGAAGATCGCCGGTGTGAAGGGCGTGCACCCGATGAAGACCGAGAACATCCCGGGCTGCACCTACTGCCAGCCGCAGGTCGCCAGCATCGGCCTGACCGAGGCCGCGGCCAAGGCCAAGGGCCTGCAGCTCAAGGTCGGCAAGTTCCCGTTCATCGGCAACGGCAAGGCGATTGCCCTTGGTGAGCCCGAGGGCTTCATCAAGACGATCTTCGACGCCAAGACCGGCGAGCTGCTGGGCGCCCATATGATCGGCGCCGAAGTCACCGAGCTGATCCAGGGCTACAGCATCGCCAAGACGCTGGAGACCACGGAGGCCGAGCTCATGGCGACGGTTTTCCCGCACCCGACCTTGTCGGAGATGATGCACGAGTCGGTACTGGCGGCGTACGGCCGGACGCTCCATATCTAGGCCGTCATGGACGGATCGCACGACAAGTTCCCCCTGAGCCGCGCCGAACGCCATCCCGAGAAGGCGCACCGGCCGGACAACCCGATCCAGCGCAAGCCGGACTGGATCCGCGTGCGCGCGCCCAACTCGCCGGAATATGCCGAGACCAAGCGGCTGATGCGAGAGTTTGGCCTGACGACGGTCTGCGAAGAGGCAGCCTGCCCGAACATCGGGGAGTGCTGGAAGCAGAAGCACGCCACTTTCATGATCATGGGCGAGACCTGTACGCGGGCCTGCGCCTTCTGCAACGTCGCCACCGGCAGGCCGGGCGCGCTCAATCCGCACGAGCCAGCCAATATCGCCCAGGCGGTCGGCAGGCTCGGTCTCGGCCACGTCGTCGTCACCTCCGTCGATCGCGACGATCTGGATGACGGCGGGGCAGGGCATTTCGCCGAAGTGATCACAGCCCTGCACGCCTCGGCACCCAATACGACCGTCGAGATTCTAACACCCGACTTCATGCGCAAGACCGGCGCCATCGAGATCGTGGTGGCGGCGCGGCCCGACGTCTTCAACCACAATCTCGAGACGGTGCCGCGGCTCTATCCGACGATCCGGCCCGGCGCCCGCTACTTCACGTCACTGCAGCTGCTGGCGAAAGTGAAGGAGATCGATCCGTCGATGTTCACCAAGTCCGGCCTGATGGTCGGCCTCGGCGAGACGCGCGAGGAGATCCTGCAGGTGATGGATGATCTGCGCGCGGCCGATGTCGACTTCCTGACAGTCGGTCAGTACCTGCAGCCCACGCCCAAGCACGCAGCCCTCGACCGTTTCTGGACGCCGGCGGAGTTCGACGAACTGGCAAAGCTCGCCCGGGCGAAAGGGTTCCTGATGGTCTCGGCGTCGCCGCTCACGCGGTCGAGCTATCACGCGGGCGACGATTTCGCGCGACTGCGCGCCGCCAGGTCGGAGCGGCTGGCCGCGCTGGCGCGGGCCTGACCGACCCTTGCCGACCCGCCACGCCGAACGCCGCCTCGTCGGCCATGCGCCGATGCAGCTGTTCGATCTTGTGGCCGACGTTGCCCGCTATCCCGAGTTCCTGCCGTGGTGCCAGGCCGGCCGCATCCGGCAGCGCGAGAGTCCGACCGTCGAGATCGCCGAGTTGGCGATCGGCTTCGGGCCTTTCCACGAGAAGTTCGTTTCCCGTGTCGAACTCGCGCCGGATTTTCCTGCGGGCCCGCGCATCGACACGACGGGGATCGAGGGGCCCTTCAGGCTGCTGACCAGCCGCTGGACGTTTCAGCCCGACCCTCGCGGCACGATGATCGACTTCGAGCTCGAATTCGACTTTCGCTCGATGCTGCTGCAGCAGACGGTTCGCCTGCTCTTCGCGGAGGCCGTCAGGCGAATGGTCTCGGCCTTCGAGGCCCGCGCGCTGCAGCTCTACGGCAAGCCTAGCGCTCGGCCAGCGACGCCAGCATCGCAAGCGCGGTAATGACCGAGACCCGGCGGATCGCGTCGCGGTCACCCGGGAAGATGTGGCGTTCGGCAATCGGCTCGTGGCCTTTCCGAACGGCCGCCAGATGGACCAATCCGACCGGCTTTTCTTCAGTGCCGCCGCCCGGACCGGCGACACCGGTCACAGATATCGCGATATCAGCCAGGGAATGGGCGAGGGCGCCTGCCGCCATTGCGCGGGCCACGGGTTCGCTCACCGCGCCATGGCCGAGCAGCGCATCCCAGGATACGCCCAGCATCTCCCGCTTGGCTTCGTTGGCGTAGGTGACGAAGCCGCGTTCGACGACGTCGGACGAGCCCGCGATGGCCGTGAGGGCGGCAGCGACCAGACCGCCGGTGCAGGACTCTGCCGTGACGACCTTCAGCTTGCGCTTGCGACAAGCAACCAGCACATGCTCGGCCGCCGATCTGATTTCGTGATCGAACATGCGAACCTCTACCTTCTCGGCACTTCGACGGTCGCGACCGCTTGCGCCGCGATGCCCTCGCGGCGGCCGGTGAACCCCAACCCTTCCGTGGTCGTCGCCTTCACGCTCACGCGGTCGCGCTCGATGCCGGCGATGCGGGCGATGCTGTCGATCATGCCGTCGCGGTGGGGGCCGACGCGCGGAGCCTCGCAGATCACGGTGAGATCGAGATGGACGATGCGGCCGCCGCGCTCCGCAAGGAGCCCGATGGCGTGACGCAGAAAGCGATCGGACGAGGCGCCGCGCCATTGCGGGTCCGACGGCGGGAAATGCTTGCCGATATCGCCGGCGCCTATGGTGCCCAGGATGGCATCGGTCAGCGCATGCAGCGCCACATCCGCATCGGAATGACCGCTGAGCGTGTGAGTATGCGGAATGGCAATGCCGCCCAGCATGACGGCGTTGCCAGGCCCGAAACCATGGACGTCGAACCCCAGCGCAGTGCGCGTTTCCATCGTCGATGCCCGCCGCAGATCCTCGACCGTGGTGATCTTCGGGTTATCGCCGCTGCCCGCCACCATGACAACTTTTAGACCCGCGCGTTCGGCGACGGCGGCATCGTCGGTGAGGGCGGTCGACTCATCGGCGCCAAGGGCGGCGGCCGCACGATGCGCCTTAAGCAGCGGCGCGAAGCGAAAGATCTGGGGGGTCTGCGCCCGCCAGAGATGGTGGCGGGGGACTGTCTCGTAGATGACGCCGTGTTCGGCAGCGCGCTTCAGCGTATCGGCAAGCGCGACGCCCAGGATCGCGCCGTCGATGCCCGGTGCCGCCGCTGCGTCGAGACAGCGGGCAATATCGGCGGGTCGAACGAAAGGGCGTGCGCCATCGTGGATGGCAACGAAGTCGGGTGGAGCGCCGGCCAGCACCTCCAGCCCCTTCAGGACCGAAAGCTGCCGGCTCGCGCCGCCAAGGACCGGCGGCGGCAGGTCGAAGCCGACAGCCGAGACCTGATAGTGAGGCTCATCGCCCGGGGCGATCACGACCTGGAGGCCGCTGATGCCGGGGGCAGCCCGCAAAGCGCTGAGGGTGTGCCGCAGGACCGGCTTGCCATCCAAAAGCGCATATTGCTTGGGCAGGGGGCCGCCAAAACGGCTGCCGCGGCCGGCGGCGACGATCAGGGCGGTACAGGTGGGCACCGCCGGTTAATAACACTGCGAAAAGGGGTGCGCACTTCAGACGCTTGCAGAAGGGGGCTGGACTCGGTATTGCTCGCTCAATTATTGTGCACTGCACAAGATGCCTATTAACTGAGCAAGAGAAATGGCCAGCGTTCCGCGACTCCACCCCGTCGATATCGGTCCGGTCCGTCTCGAGGACCCCATCATTCTGGCGCCGATGTCAGGGGTTACCGACATGCCTTTCCGCCGGATGGTGAAGCGCGGCGGCGCGGGCCTGGTCGTGTCGGAGATGATCGCCTCGGCGGCGATGGTGCGCGAGAACCGCAAGACTCTCCTGATGGCCAAGAATTCGCCGGAAGAGTTCCCGATGTCGGTCCAGCTCGCCGGCTGCGAGCCCGCAGTGATGGCCGAAGCGGCCAAGCTGAACGAGGACCGGGGCGCCGCCATCATCGACATCAACTTCGGCTGTCCGGTGAAGAAGGTCGTGAACGGCCATGCCGGCTCCTCGCTGATGCGCGACGAGGTCCATGCCGCGAAGATCCTCGAAGCCACGGTCAAGGCCGTGAAACTGCCGGTGACGCTCAAGATGCGCACGGGCTGGGACGAGACCAATCGCAATGCGCCCAACCTCGCGCGCATCGCCGAGGCTTGCGGCATCCGGATGCTGACCGTGCACGGCCGCACGCGGTGCCAATTCTACGAAGGCCACGCCGACTGGGCGTTCGTCGCCAACGTCAAGGCCGCGACCAAGCTGCCGGTGATCGTGAACGGTGACATCAACACGCTCGACGACGTCGATCAGGCATTGGCCCAATCGGGTGCCGACGGCGTCATGATCGGCCGCGGCGCCTATGGCCGGCCCTGGTTCCTCAACCAGGCCATCCACTATCTGCGGACCGGTGAACGGCTTCCCGATCCGCCGCTCGCGGAGCAGTACGCCATCGTGCGCGCCCACTACGAATCGATGCTCGAGCACTATGGCCTCGAAACCGGCGTGCGCATGGCACGCAAGCATCTCGGCTGGTATTCCAAAGGCCTGCCGGCGTCGGCCGACTTCCGCGGCGCGGTCAATCGCGAGCCCGATCCGGCCAAGGTGCGGGCCATGCTCGCCGCCTTCTTCCTTCCCGCACTGGATCGGCAGGCGGCCTAGCATGTCGCTCCGTCCGCTCAAGCGCTCCAACTCATCGCCAGAGCTGTTCTCTGCATCGATCCTCGATTCGCTTTCGGAGGCGATAGTGGTGGTCGACGCCGGCCGGCTCATCCAATACGCCAATCTTTCCGCCGAACAATTCTTCGGGGTCGGGCGCGCGCGTCTCGTCGGCCATCCGCTGGTCGAGTTCGTGCCGGAAGATACGCCACTCTTCTCGCTGCTCGAGCAGGTACAGGTAAGCGGCGGCGCGGTGGCGGAGAACGGCATCACGCTGGCCTCGCCTCGTATCGGGACCCGGTTTTGCGCGCTTCGCCTTTCGCCGGTCGCCGACAGCGACGGGTTGATCGCGGTGTCGCTGGTCGAGCAAACGATCGCGCGCAACATCGATCGGCAGATGTCGCACCGCAGTGCTGCGCGTTCGGTGAGTGCACTTGCCGCCATGCTGGCACACGAGGTCAAGAATCCACTGTCGGGCATCCGTGGCGCCGCCCAGCTTCTCGAACAGTCGGTTCCCGACAGCGACCGCGAGCTGACCAGCCTGATCTGCGAGGAAACCGACCGGATCGTGGCGCTGGTCGACCGGATGGAGGCATTCGCCGACGGGCGTCCGATCGACCGCGGTCCGATCAACATTCACCAGGTGCTGAATCACGTTCGCCGCCTGTCCGAAAACGGCTTCGGCAAGGGCGTAAGGTTCATCGAGACCTACGACCCGTCGTTGCCCGAGGTCCATGGCGATCGCGACCAGCTCATCCAGGTGTTCCTCAACCTGGTGAAGAATGCTTGCGAAACCCCCGGCAATGGCGAGCGCGAGATCGAACTCTCGACCGGATTCCGCCATGGCCTCAGGCTGGCGGTCCCCGGTCAGCAGGCGAGGGTCAATCTGCCCCTCGTCGTTTCGGTCCGCGATAACGGCCGAGGCGTGCTCGACGAGATCCGCGCCCACATGTTTGACGCTTTCGTGACCAACAAGCCGACGGGAACCGGCCTGGGTCTTGCATTGGTGGCAAAGATCATCAACGACCACGGCGGGGCCATTGAATTCGATAGCGAGCCCGGCCGAACAACCTTCCGGGTGATGCTGCCGATGCAATTCCCCCAGACCGCCCCATGAGTACTTCTGCGACGATTCTTATTGCCGACGACGATCGTGCGATCCGGACGGTGCTGCATCAGGCGTTGGGACGCCAGGGCCACACGGTTCGCAGTACCGGCACCGCCGCGACGCTGTGGCAGTGGGTCCAGGAAGGCGAGGGCCAACTCGTCATCACCGATGTCGTCATGCCGGACGAGAACGGCCTCGACCTCGTGCCGCGTATCCGCAAGCTCCGCCCGGATCTGCGCATCATCGTGATGAGCGCCCAGTCGACGCTCCTGACGGCGGTGCGCGCCACCGAACGCGGCGCTTTCGAGTATCTGCCGAAACCGTTCGATCTCAACGAGCTGGTTTCGGTGGTGAATCGCGCACTCTCGGCGCCTGCCGCATCGATGCCGCGCGGCACTCATCCGCCGGAAGAGAGCGAACGCCTGCCGCTGATCGGGCGGTCTGCCGCCATGCAGGAGATCTATCGAGCCTTGGCGCGCCTGATGTCGACCGACCTCACGGTGATGGTGTCGGGCGAATCGGGTACCGGCAAGGAGCTGGTTGCGCGGGCGCTGCACGACTACGGCAAGCGCCGCAAGGGACCTTTCGTGGCCCTCAACATGGCCGCCATCCCGCGCGAGCTGATCGAAAGCGAATTGTTCGGGCACGAGCGCGGAGCCTTCACCGGCGCCGTGCAGCGATCATCGGGCAAATTCGAACAGGCCTCCGGCGGCACGCTGTTCCTCGACGAGATCGGCGACATGCCGCCCGAGGCGCAGACCCGCCTGCTGCGTGTCCTGCAGGAAGGCGAATACATGACGGTCGGCGGCCGGACGCCGATCAAGGCCAACGTTCGCATCGTGGCCGCCACTCATCGCGATCTCCGTCGCCTGATCCAGCAAGGACTGTTCCGCGAGGATCTGTTCTATCGCCTCAACGTGGTGCCGATCCGGCTGCCGCCGCTGCGCGAGCGTCTCGACGACATTCCTGAACTGGCCAACCATTTTCTGCGCGCTGCCACCATGGACGGCCTGCCGACCAAGGTGTTGTCGACGGACGCGATGGCACGCCTGCGCCAGCATCGCTGGCCGGGCAACGTGCGCGAGCTGGAAAACCTCGTTCGCCGCCTGTCCGCGCTCTACTCGGAAGAGGTGATCGGCGTCGAGACCATAGAGTCGGAACTCGCCGACGCGGCCCAGGCGCCGGAATTCGAGCCCGCAAACGCCGGTCCGGCGCAGGCTGACGCCTCCTTGACCGACGCCATGGATCGGCACCTGCAGGCCCTCTTTGCCGCCCACAGCGACCGGCTGCCGCCGGACGGCATGTACGATCGTGTCATTTCCGAGGTCGAGCGGCCGCTCCTGGCACTGGCCTTAGGGGCAACGCGCGGGAATCAGTTGCGCGCTGCCCGTCTCCTGGGGCTCAATCGCAATACGTTGCGCAAGAAAATAAAGGACCTCGACGTCCCAGTGGTTCGTACGCCGCAGGTTCGCCGAGGCGGGTGACTTTAGTGACAACTGCGCTGGGCGTTTCACGCTTGGGCGACATGGTAAGCGCGGTGCTCCGCGGTCTGAGCGGCCGTGTCGCGGCGGTATCCCTCGCCATCCTCGCCATCGCTGCCGGTGCGGTCACCTATGCCTGGCTCGCGGGATTCGTGCCGGTGGCGTTCGGTACCCTCGGCTGGATGACCGGCCTCTTGGTCTCGGACCTGGTCATCGCGATCGCTCTCGTGGCGGTGCTCGCCGTTCGCCTGACGCAACTATGGCTGGATCGCAGGCGAGGCGCGGCCGGCTCGCGGCTTCACATGCGCCTCGTGCTGGTCTGCAGCGTCTTCACCATCACGCCGACGCTGATCGTGGCCATTATCCTGTCCCTGCTTTTCCTCAACCTGACGGATTTCGTCGTGAAGCCGTCACAGGCCGCTTATGAGGCGGCCCGGGCGATCGGCGAGCCGGTGCGGCGTGCGCGGGAAGAGGAAATCCTGCGCGACATCAGCGCGATCGCCGGCCCCTTGCAGGCTCTGGGCGTCGATGGAGTCCGCGATGCTGCGGCCACGAGGCAACTCCTGGAAACCCTGATCGAAGGCCGGCCGATCATCGAGGCCACCGTCCTCGATGCCGACAAGGGCGTGATCGCCCAGGCGCAGGCGGCCGATGCCCAGGGCATGGTCGATCCGCTGCCGTCCGCGAGATTCCTCTGGCAGGCCGTCAATCAGGCGCGCCCGGTCCAGTTCGACTCGGCGAAGGGCGCCTACTTCGTGATGCAGCTCTTTGTCGGCGAGCCGCTCTTCCTGGCGACCGGCCATGCCGTCGACCTCAGGGTCGTCGACTACATCAAGAGCATCGAATTCGCCGGCACGTTCTATTCGCAGATAGAGCAGGCGCTGCAGCGGAGTCAGCTCGTCATCTTCCTGGTCTGCGGCGCCATCGCCTTTCTGACGCTGCTGGCGGCGGTGTGGCTGGCAATCCTGTTCGCGACCCGCCTGACCGCGCCGATCGGCGGACTGATGGCGGCCGCCGAACGTGTGCGCGGCGGCGACCTCTCGACACGCGTGGAGGAGGGACCGCCCAACGACGAACTGGGTCAGCTCGCGCGTTCGTTCAATCGCATGGCCAGCCAGATCGAGCAGCAGCGCGGGGAACTGGTCAACGCCAACAAGGAACTCGATACCCGCCGTCGCCTGACCGATGCGGTGCTGGCGGGCGTGTCGGCTGGAGTACTCAGCGTTGACAGCAGAGGTGTCGTCGCCCGCTGTAACCGCTCGGCGCTCGAACTATTGGCCCTGCCCGAGGATGGCGTCCTGGAGCGACCGCTGACCAATGTGATGCCCGAGTTGACTCCACTGGTGGTACAGGCAGCCGAGCGGCCGGATCGCGTCACCCAGGGACAGGTCGATATCCTGCAGCGGGGAGCGCGACGCACCTTGCTGGTCCGCATCAGCGCTGCCTCCGGCGCGGGCTCGGTCGTCACCTTTGACGACGTGACCGACCTGATGTCAGCACAGCGCATGGCGGCTTGGGGCGACGTGGCGCGGCGCATTGCGCACGAGATCAAGAACCCGCTCACGCCCATTCAGCTTTCCGCCGAGCGTTTGAAGCGCCGCTATCTGAAGCAGATCAAGGAGGATCCCGAAACATTCACGATCTGCACCGATACGATCATCCGGCAGGTCGGCGATATCGGCCGCATGGTCGATGAATTCTCGTCCTTTGCCCGCATGCCGCGTCCGACGGTGCAGGCCGAAGACGCCAAGGAGCTTTGCCAGCAGTCGCTTTTCCTCCAGCGCAACGGCAACCCCGACATCCGCTACGTTTCGCACCTGCCGGACGGCACGGTCCCGTTGATCTGCGACCGTCGGCAGGTCGGCCAGGTGCTGACCAATATCCTGAAGAATTCGGCCGAAGCGATCGAGGGGCGGGAAGCGTCTGCGTCGGGACCGCTGCCTCCCGGTGAGATCTCGCTCAGCTTGAAGGACGATGGCGCCACGGTGCGTATCGTCATCGAGGACAACGGCAAGGGCCTGCCGAAGGAAGGGCGGGAACGCCTGACCGAGCCTTATATGACCACCCGCAGCAAAGGTACGGGCTTGGGCCTCGCGATCGTAAAAAAAATCATGGAGGACCATGGCGGTTATCTCGCTCTGGAGGATCGTGATGGTGGCGGTGCGAGCATCAGTCTGGTATTCCGGCGGGACGCGAAGGAAATCGCGTCGGCTCGACCGCATGCGACAGCCGCACAATGATCCGCAGAGACCGTAGCGGACTGCTTGAAGAGCCATGGCCCACGACATCCTGATCGTCGACGACGAGCGTGACATCTGCACGCTGATAGCAGGTATCCTCGAGGATGAGGGGCATACCGCCCGCCGTGCTCACAACAGCACCGAGGCGATAGACGCGGTGCGTCAACGCCGGCCGGCACTCGTCATTCTGGACGTTTGGCTGCAGGGCAGCGAACTCGACGGCTTGCAGCTCCTTGAGGTCATCCGCCGCGAGGACCCACCCATTCCGGTTGTCATGATCAGCGGCCACGGCACGATCGACACCGCTGTGTCAGCGATCAAGACCGGCGCCTATGATTTCATCGAAAAGCCCTTCAAGGCCGACCGCTTGCTGCTGGTCGTCGATCGCGCCATCGAAGCCGACAAGCTGAAACGCGAGAACGCGACCTTGCGCCGGCGGGCTGGAGGCGAGGTCACCTTCGTCGGCTCCTCGACCAGCGCCGCCAGCGTGCGCACCCAGATCGAGCGGGCAGCGCCCACCGGCAGCCGTGTTCTGATCGTCGGTGCCTCCGGGGCGGGCAAGGAAACCATGGCCCGCCTGATCCACCAGAGCTCGAAGCGGGCCGATGGGCCGTTCGTCGTGGTCAATTGCTCGACGCTTCCGACGGAACGCCTGGATATCGAACTATTCGGCACCGACGGCGAGACCGAAGGCGACACGCTCCGCGTCTCGGGCGCCTTCGAGATGGCTCATGGCGGCACCTTGCTGCTCAAGGAAGTCGCAGACCTTCCGCTGGCGCTGCAAAGCCGCTTGGCGCGCGTTCTCCAGGAACAATCCTTCATGCGTGACGGCGGCAAGACCCGGGTCGAGGTCGACGTGCGCGTGCTGGCCTCGACCAGCCGGACCTTGCAGGAGGAAATCGCCTCGGGGCTGTTTCGTGAGGAACTGTACCATCGGTTGAATGTGGTCTCGCTGCGTGTGCCGCCGCTCAGCGAGCGCCGCGAGGATATTCCCGAACTCTCCGCCGACCTCCTGCGCCGCGTCGCCGACGCCACCGGCCTGCCATCGCGGACGATCGGCGAGGACACGCTGGCTGCCCTGCAGGGCCACGACTGGCCGGGAAATGTCCGGCAATTGCGCAACGTCATCGAACGACTGCTGATCCTGGCGCCGGTCGGCGGCGGCCCGATCCGCGCCGACGTACTGCCAAACGACGTCAGCGAGGATTCGCCATCGGTGCTGCGCTGGGAAAAGGGCGGCGAGATCATGCAACTGCCGCTGCGCGATGCCCGCGAGGTCTTCGAACGGGAATACCTGCTGGCCCAGGTCACGCGGTTCGGTGGAAACATCTCCCGTACCGCGACCTTCGTCGGCATGGAACGTTCCGCTCTACATCGCAAGCTGAAGTCGTTGGGACTGCACGGAACTGCGCCCGACGAACGCAACGACAGCGAAACCACGATCTGAGAAACCAAGGAGGGCGGCATGGCGCGCTATGCCTATGTCAACGGCCGCTACGTCGATCACCGCGATGCCAGCGTTCACATCGAGGACAGGGGCTACCAGCTTGCCGACGGCGTCTACGAGGTCGTGGGGGTACGCGATGGCCGTTTGATAGACGAGGGGCCGCATATCGACCGGCTCCACAGGTCGTTGCGCGAACTCAAGATCGACTGGCCGATTTCCCGCGCGGCGTTGAGTTTCGTCATGCGTGAGCTGATGCGCCGTAACCGCCTGCGCGACGGGCTGATCTACATGCAGGTGACACGTGGCGTGGCCCGCCGCGACCATGCCTTCCCGACCGTGCCGGTTAAGCCGGCGCTGGTGCTCACGACCAAGAACAGCAAACGAGCCGAGGCCGATCCCGGCGCGGGGATTGGCGTGAAGAGCCAACCCGACATTCGCTGGGAGCGCTGCGATATCAAGACCATCGCGCTGCTGCCGAACGTGCTGGCCAAGCAGGCGGCACGAGAGAGCGGTGCCTACGAGGCGTGGTTGGTCGACACCGACGGCTGCGTCACCGAAGGCGCGTCGACCAATGCCTGGATCGTGACCAAGGACGGCGAACTGGTGACGCGCCAGACCGACAACGGCATCCTGGCCGGCATCACGCGCCACACGCTGAAGTCTCTGTGCAATGCGCTTCAGCTTAAATTCGTAGAACGACCGTTTTCGCTGGCAGAGGCCAAGAAGGCTCAGGAAGCGTTCATTACCAGTGCGACTTCGTTCGTGACGCCGGTGGTCAAGATCGATGGCGACACCGTGGGCGACGGCAAGGTCGGCCCGATGGCACGTCGCCTGCGCGAGGAATACGTGCGCTTTGCCGCGGCTGGCGAGGCGATCACATGAGCGGCTCTGCCGCCATCAAATTGCCCCGCGCCGTGCTGTTCGACTGGGACAACACCCTGGTCGACACTTGGCCTACGATCGTCGAGTGCTACCACGACACTTTTACGACCCTGGGTTTGACGCCGTGGACAGCAGAGGAAGTGCAAATACGCGCTCACGGTTCGTTGCGCGATGTTTTTCCCAAGCTGTTCGGAGACCGGGCAGGCGAGGCCGAGCGGATCTTCTACGAGACCTTCCTCCGCATCCATCTGGAGCGTCTGCAGCCGTTGCCGGGGGCGGACACGCTGCTGGCGCACTGCCGGGAGGCTGGATGCTACGTCGCCGTCGTCAGCAATAAGGTGGGCGCGAACCTGCGTACGGAGATGACCCACCTGGGCTGGCAGCGCTGGATTGCCCGCGCGGTCGGCGCCAAGGATGCCAAGCGCGACAAACCGGCACCTGAACCCATTTACCTGGCGCTCGACGGCACGGGAATTGCCCCTGATGATACTGTATGGATGGTCGGAGACTCCCTTGCCGACCTCCAATGCGCCCATGCGGCAGGGTGTCTACCCGTTCTGGTAGGGGGGCCGGAGCAACTGTCAGCCCCTATGCTGGAATATCCACCCCGTTTCCGGGCACGTAATTGTCATGAGTTGCTGGCATTGCTTTGACCAAAGCGTCCCCTATATTTGTTTCAACTCGGTAGCAGGGAGAGCCCTGAGCCGCCCAAACCGGTGACCTTCGGGAAGCCGGCCGCCCACCAAGAGGCCAAGAACATGAGCGAAAAGGCACAAAACGTTCAGGACGTGTTCCTGAACCACCTGCGAAAGAACAAGACTCCGGTCACAATCTTCCTCGTGAACGGTGTGAAATTGCAGGGAATCGTCACTTGGTTCGACAATTTCTCGGTGCTTCTGCGCCGCGACGGTCACTCGCAGCTTGTCTACAAGCATGCGATCTCGACCATCATGCCGGTCACCCCCGTGCAGCTGTTCGACGGGGACAAGGCCGAGGCAGCAGGCTGATTTGATCGAAGACCTCGAGCAGGAAGTCCACGAAAGGCGCAAGCGTACGCCCAACGACACCGCTCGGCCGGCAACAGTGGCCGCCGTTGTGTGTCCCTATACCCGTGGCCGGGAAGAACGCGACGGCCAGGCCAAGCTCAATGAAGCCGTGGGGCTGGCCCGCGCCATCGACATCGACGTGCGCCTGGCCGAGACCGCGCCGCTGCGTAGGATTACGCCCGCCACGCTGCTGGGCAAGGGTGTCGTGGAGCGGCTGAAGGAAGCCGTCGTAGAACTGGGCATTGGCCTGGTGATCGTCGATGACAGGCTGACGCCCGTACAGCAGCGCAATCTCGAGAAGGCTTGGCAGACCAAGGTCATCGACCGGACGGGTCTGATCCTGGAGATTTTCGGCGCCCGGGCGCGCACGCACGAAGGCCGGCTGCAGGTCGAACTCGCGGCGCTGGATTATCAGCGCGGCCGGCTGGTGCGGTCATGGACCCATCTCGAACGCCAGCGAGGCGGCTTCGGCTTCCTGGGCGGTCCTGGCGAATCCCAGATCGAAATCGACCGCCGCTTGATCGGCGAGCGCATCGTTCGCATCAAGCGCGATCTCGAGGGCGTGCAGCGGACCCGTGCCGTCAACCGCGTCGGCCGCAAGAAGGCGCGGCTGCCGACTGTCGCGCTTGTCGGCTACACCAACGCCGGCAAGTCGACGCTGTTCAACCGGCTCTCGGGCGCCAGCGTCATGGCCAAGGACCTGCTCTTCGCCACCCTCGATCCGACCATGCGGTCGATCAAGCTGCCGAACGGCAAAGGGTGCGTGATCTCCGACACGGTGGGTTTCGTCTCCGATCTGCCGACGCATCTGGTCGCGGCCTTCCGCGCGACGCTCGAGGAGGTCATCGAAGCGGACCTGATCGTGCATGTCCGCGACATCGCCCATCCCGAGACCGCGCAGCAGCGTGCCGATGTCGAGCAGGTCCTGAAGGATCTGGGCGCCCTCGAGGAAGGTGGCGGCAAGCCGCTGATCGAGGCGTTGAACAAGATCGATGCGCTGCCGGCCGAGAGTCTCCACACGTTGCAGACCCGAGCTGCCTCAGGGGCTGCGCGCGCCCTTCAGTATCCTGTCTCGGCCCTGACCGGGGAGGGCGTCGATCATCTCCTGGAGGCGATCGGCGAATTCCTGGGTCGGGCAGGGACTGCCCGCGAGATTTCCGTGCCGTTGAGTGACGGCGCCACCATCGCCTGGCTTTACCGCCATGGCGAGGTGCGTAATCGGCGCGATGAAGGTGAATTGGCCTTGCTGACCGTGGCCCTCGATACCGCTGCCGCCGCGCAGTTCGAGCGCCGGCTGGCGCGTTGACAGGCCTCCGGCGCAAAACCTATAAGCGGCACCATCCCAGACGAAGGAAATGCCATGAAATTCAAGCCTTTGCATGATCGGCTGCTGCTCAAGCCCATGACCGCCGAAACCAAGACCAAGGGGGGCCTCATCATCCCCGACACGGCCCAGGAAAAGCCGATGCAGGGCGAAGTCGTGGCGATCGGCAAGGGCAAGCGGCTCGAGGACGGCCGGCTGCAGGCGATCGACGTCAAGGTCGGCGACAAGGTGATCTACGGCAAGTGGTCGGGCACCGAGGTCAAGATCGGCGGCGTAGACCACGTCATTCTCAAGGAAGAGGACCTCTTCGGCGTCGTCGGCTGAGCACGATGCTGGGCAACGGTGACCCGTCGCGGGTCGCCGACCTGATCCGGGAGACGGCGGTGGCAGAGTTGTTGCCGCGGTTTCGCAACCTCTCCAAGGACGACATCCGCCAGAAGCGGCCAGGCGACGTGGTCACCGTGGCCGACGTCGCAGCCGAGCAGCGTCTGGCCGCGGGACTGGCAAAGATTCTCCCGGGCGTGCCGGTCGTGGGTGAGGAGGCGGTCGAGAGCGATCCCGGCCTGCTCGACCTCATCGGTCGACCGGGCGAGATGTGCTGGATCGTGGACCCTCTGGACGGGACCGCGAACTTCGCCGACGGCAAGGACACCTTCGCCGTTATCATTTGCCTCGTACAGAATGCCGCGACCGTCGGGGCCTGGATCTACGATGCACCGCGCGGGCATATGGCAGTCGCGCTCAAGGGCCAGGGGGTCACGGTCGACGGCGTTGCCGTGACCGGCTCGGCGCGGGCGGGCGCTCCCAATGGCTTCGTCGGCTACAAGGTCATCAAGGCATTCGACACGCAGCTGACGGTGGCCGACCGCAAACGGTTGGGTCGGGTCTCAACGTTGCGCTGTGCCGGCGCCGAGTATCTCGAAATCCTGTCGGGCCGTGCGGCTTTCAGCCTCTACCGGATGACCAAGCCCTGGGATCATGCCGCCGGCGCCTTGATGATGGCCGAGGCGGGCGGCGCCTCGGTACGGTTCAGCGGCTCGCCCTATGGGCCGGCGCAGCCGATCAACGCCGGCATCATCAGCGCGGCCTCGCAGGCGACACTGTCCGAGGTGAGGGCAGTGTTCGAAATCGTCCAGATGCCGTTGCTGGCGCCGCGACCCTAGGTCCGCGTCTTGGCTTCCTGCCAGAGCGATTCCATTTCAACCAGGGTGGCATCGGCGGGTTTGCGGCCCTGCGCGGCCAACTGGCGTTCGATATAGCCGAAGCGGCGTTCAAACTTATCGTTGGTGGCGCGAAGGGCTGCCTCGGGATCGACCTTGCAGTGCCGGGCGAGATTGGCGACGGCGAACAGCACGTCGCCCAGCTCGTCGGTCAGGCGCGCCTGGTCCACGGTGCCGGCCGTGATCTCGGCGCGCAACTCGCCCAGTTCCTCCTCGATCTTGTCGATGACGGGCGCGATATCTGCCCAATCGAAGCCGACCCGGGCGGCCCGCTTCTGGATTTTCTCGGCGCGCAGAAGGGCGGGAAGGGCGCGCGCCACCCCGTCCAGGGCGCCGGCGGGCTGGGCGGTCTGCTTGGCCGCGCGCTCAGCGGCCTTGCGTGCCTCCCAGGACACGGTCTGAGCCTCGGACGTGTCGATCGTGGCGTCGCCGAACACATGCGGATGGCGGTCGATCATCTTCTCGGCGATGGCGGCGGCCACGTCGGCGAAGCCGAAAGCCTGGGCCTCCTGGGCAATCTGGGCGTGGTAGACGACCTGGAGTAGCAGGTCGCCCAGTTCCTCCTTGAGCGCCGGCATGTCGTTGCGTTCGATGGCGTCGGCGACTTCGTAGGCTTCCTCGATCGTGTATGGCGCGATCGTCCGGAAGGTCTGGTCGATGTCCCAGGGGCAGCCGTGTTGACGGTCGCGCAGCCAGGCCATAACGGCGAGCAGGCGTGGCAGCGGCTCTTTGGGCAGGCTGTCGGCGGTTGGTCGATTGGAGGTCATATCGCTCTGTATCATTTTGCTTATTATCGTATAATATATATTATGACAAATATAAATATATACGCTATGTCAGATGACTACCAGTCTATTTTCATACTTTCCTTTAGAAGTGCGAGAAGCTTGATGCCTCGACCGCCTTCACTCGCCGGAACACCAAGCGTCAGCAATACGCCGAGCCTGGGATTGCCGGGCTGCGGGATGATGACATCGAAGACCACCCGTTGTTCGGCGTCTCCCTGGGCCTTCGGCGCATTCTCGAACACCACGAGAAAGGTCCCGTCGCCGAGCTTGCGGGCCTGAGCCTTGACGCCCCGCCGCCGCGCCTGGATGGCGCCGGCCTTGGTCGAGGCATAATGCTCGGCGTCCTTCACGCTCTCGTAGTCGAAATCGACCCGCCAGACGACAAGGCGGTAGCGCTTGTCACTACTGTAGCCGACGCCCCGCTCCCAATCCTCGGTCGCCTGCCAGCCGAGAGGCACTGCCAGGGTCACCCGGATTTGCTCGAAGCGGATGCGGGCAAACCCCTTGGCGCTGTCGATGCCGAGGACCTTGGCAACGGGCGGACTAGGCCCACCAGCGATGATGGGGTCGCCGCGGGAAAAGCTCGCTCCGTTGTCGAGGGTCGCGAAGTCTAGGAAGGTCAGGCCGCCGGCATCGAGCTTGTCGCTGGCGCGCGCCGGCGAGGCCAAACAGAGCGCCGCACCGGCGGTCGCCAGAAACAGCCTGCGGCCGGACTCTTTTTGTTTTACTTCATTTTCCATATGAGGATATTCTTCCAAGCATTTGTTCTAGAAAGAATATCTCACTGCACTTCGATAGTCAGACCGTCCAGGCAAGGATGCACGTGCGGCGGCGTCAGCCGGTCGATCTCAGCATAGTCCATATCGACATGCAGGTTGGTCAAAAACGCCCGGGCCGGCTGCACCCGCGCAATCCACTCGAGCGCCCGGTCCAGGTGGGCATGCGTCGGGTGCGGCCGATATCTCATGGCGTCGACAATCAGCACCTCGACCCCCGCGATCGCCTCAAAGGCGCTCTCGGGCAGCGCCACGACGTCGTTGGCATAGGCCAGCTGCCCGAACCTGAAGCCCATCGACGGGGCCAGACCATGGTCCTGGACGAATGGGATCACCGGAACACCGGCGGCCTGGAAAGGCCCTTCGATCAGGTTGGCCTGATAGATCGGATTGTAGACCCCACTCCCCTCCGCCTCGAAGCAGTAGCCGAAACGCCGTTGCAGGATCGCCAGCGTCCGCGGGTCCGCCCAGGCCTCTATTCGTCCCTGGCGGATCGCGTAGGGCCGCAGATCGTCGATGCCGTGCACCTGGTCGGCATGTTCATGCGTCCAGATCACCGCATCGACGCGTTCGACGCGGGCATCCAGCAACTGCGATCGCAGGTCGGGCGACGTGTCGACCAGCACGGTCTTGCCCTTGTCCTGAACCAGGATGGAGCACCGTCGCCGCCGGTTGCGGTCATCCTCGGGGTTGGCTGCCCCCCACTCGCCCTGCCCGTCCTTGCCGCCCGGCCGCGGAACGCCCGCCGAGGTGCCGCAGCCGAGGATCGTCACCCGCACTGCTGACGCTCCGCCTTGGCAAACAGCCGGAAGAAATTCTCGGTCGTCGCGGCCTCGAGCTCGCCGACACTCACACCCTTCAACTCGGCAACCTTGGCCGCGGTGTGGGCGACGTAAGCCGGTTCGTTGGTCTTGCCGCGCTTCGGTACGGGCGCAAGGTAGGGCGAGTCCGTCTCGACCAGCAGCCGGTCGAGGGGAATGTCACGGACGATGCCGCGCAGCGCCTCGGCCGCCTTGAACGTGACGATCCCCGAAATCGAAATATAGAAACCCAAGGCCAGCGCATGGCTCGCGACCTCGGGCCCGGAGCTGAAGCAGTGGATCAGCCCTGGAAAGGCACCCTTGCCCGCCTCCTCCTCGAGAACATCGATGGTCTCGCGGTCGGCGTCCCTTGTATGGACGATCAGCGGCAGGCCAGTCTGGCGCGATGCGGCAATATGGGCCCGAAAGCTCTCCACCTGCTCATCGCGCGGACTGTGCTCGTAGTAGAAATCGAGCCCGGTCTCGCCGATGCCCACGACCTTGGGATGCCGCGTGGCCTCGATCAGCCGGTCGGGTGTGCGTTGCCCTTCCTCCTTCGCTTCATGCGGATGAACGCCAACCGAGCACCAGACATGGTCGTGGCGCTCGGCAATGGCGCGCACGCGCTCGAACTGGTCGAGCCGCGTGCCGATCGTCAGCATGCCGCCGACGCCGGCCGTCCGGGCGCGTGCCAGCACCCCCGCCTCGTCGCCGGCAAGCTCGGGAAAGTCGAGATGGCAGTGGCTGTCGATCAGCATGTCAGCTCGCCGCCGCAGCCGGTTCGACGAACCGCGGGAACACGCCCTGTGGCTTGGGCAGCGTCGCGCCCGGCGCGAGTTCGCGATCGAACGCCGCGAACGTCCGTGCATCTGCCGGCACGGCGAGCTGGTCGAGGATCTTGCCCGTCGAGTCGGGCATGAAGGGCTGCGCAAGAAGCGTCACCCGCCGGATGGTCTCGGCCAGCACCCACATCACCGTGTCTCGGCGCACAGGATCGGTCTTGGCCAATGCCCACGGCGCCTGCGCGTCGACATAGCGGTTGGCGTCGGCAATGACCTCCCAGATCGAGGTGAGCGCGCGATGGAAGGCCTGCTCGTCAAACTCGGCGCGCACGACGGCAAGCAAGCCTTTTGCGCGATCGAGCAGCGCCGTGTCCGCCGTCACAAGCGCTCCCTTGGGAGGCACCTTCTCTCCGCAACTCTTGGCCACGATCGACAGCACGCGCTGGCAGAGATTGCCGTAGGCGTTGGCGAGATCGGCATTGAGGCGGCCGATCAGGGCACGACGCTGGAAGTCTCCATCATTGCCGAAGGGAACTTCGCGCAGCAGGAAGTAGCGAAACGGGTCGAGCCCGAATTCTGCCGTCGCGGCCACCGGATCGATGGCATTGCCCAGCGACTTGGAGATCTTCTGACCCTCAGTCGTCCACCAGCCCGAGGCGAAGACCCGCTGCGGCGTCGCCACGCCGGCGGCCATCAGGAAGGCCGGCCAGAACACGCAATGGAAGCGGATGATGTCCTTGCCGATGATGTGCAGGTCAGCCGGCCAGAACCGCCACAGCGGATTGCTCTCGTCGGGGTAGCCGCATTCGGTGATGTAATTGGTCAGCGCATCCAGCCAGACGTACATGATGTGCTTGGGATCGCCCGGCACGGGTATGCCCCAGGAAAAGCTGGTGCGCGATACCGATAGATCCTGCAGGCCACTCTTCACGAAGCTGATGACCTCGTTGCGCCGGCTTTCCGGCGCAATGAAGCGCGGGTTCTTGTCGTAGAACTCGAGTAGCCGGTCGCCCCAAGCCGAGAGCTTGAAGAAGTACGACGGCTCCTCGACCCACTCGACTTCGTTGCCGACCGGCCCGGCCCGGCGCTTGCCGTCGGTGCCGACCTCGGTCTCACTGTCGGCATAGAAGGCCTCGTCACGGACCGAATACCAGCCGGCGTACTTGCCGAGGTAGATGTCACCCGCGGCGACAAGCTTCTCCCACAGCGCCTGGCAGGCGGCATAGTGGCGCTTCTCGGTGGTGCGAATGAACCCGTCGGGGCTGAAGTTCATGACACCGATGAGGTCGCGGAACGATTGGCTGACCTTGTCGGTGAAGGCTTGAGGCGACAGGCCGGCAGCGGCAGCGGCCTTCTCGACCTTCTGGCCGTGCTCGTCGGTACCAGTGAGAAAGTGCACGTCGTAGCCGTCGAGGCGCTTGAAACGGGCCATCACGTCGCACGCCAGCGTCGCGTAGGCGTGCCCGATATGGGGCACGTCGTTCACGTAGTAGATCGGCGTGGTGACGTAAAAAGTACTGCGACCCGACATGATGACCGAACTCCGAACCGTCGCCCTTCCTCCGGCACTCTTCCGGGGACGCCGGGTTCAGCGCTTCAGCGCATCGCCGTTTGGAGAGCCAGGAAGCTGCCGAGAACCGTTTGCTTGCGGTCAAGATTGACGGCATCGGCTCGGGACAACAGATGGGCGATCTTTTCCCACGCCTCCATCCAGCGATCAAGGCTGGTGGCAGCGAGCAAACGCCCGTTCAGGCCGCTCTCCGACGGCACGATGGCTGCAGCTTCCGCGCCCAAAGCCCAATGCCGGGCAAGCCCCTTCAGCCAACCATCGAACAGGTAGTTGAGAGACCGCCAGTCGGCGTTGGCCTCCTCGCCGCGCTTGGCGAAGCGCTCGGCGAAGGTGTGCAGGCGCGGCATGTCGAGTTCGGGCAACGTCGCCAGCACCTCGATCATCTCGCGGTAGAGATCGAGGCTCCCCGCGCCGGCGAGTTCCAGCGCGCGCCCGATGCTGCCTTCGGCGAGGCGTGCCAAGGCGAGCCTCTCCTCGGGCTTGGTGTTCGGCTCATAGTCGCCGACCAGGCGCACGACGGTCTCCTCGGCAAGCGGCTGCAGCGCCAGCCGCCGGCAGCGCGAGCGGATCGTGGGCAGCAGGCGGCCCGGCGCATGCGCCACGATCAGCAGGACGGCGTTGGGCGGCGGCTCCTCGAGGATTTTTAGGACCGCATTGGCGCTGTTGCGGTTCATCTCGTCGGCCGAATCGACGATGGCGACGCGCCACTGGCCCATCGCCGGCGTCATGTGCATGAAAGCGCCGAGGCCGCGGACGTCATCGACGGCGATCTCGGCCCGCATGCGGCCGGTATCGTGATTTACGGCGCGCCTGAGGTGGAACAGGTCGGGATGGGAGCGCGCGTCGACGAGCCCCCTGCCCGGCGCGTCCTGTGCGACGTCGAGGTTCGCTGGCCCATCGCCGAACAGGCCGCCCTGCTGCTGGCCGCACAGGAGGAAGCGCGCGAAGCGCCAGGCGAGCGTCGCCTTGCCGATGCCGCGTGGCCCTGTCAGCAGCCAGGCATGATGCAGGCGCCCGCTTTGCTGGGCGGCCAACATCGTCTTTTCCGCATCGTCATGGCCGACCAGACGCTGAGCGCGCCACGGCGGCGGCCAAGCATAGGGCCACTCCAGCTTTTCGAACTCGGCCGGATCCGCGCTGGTCTTGCCTCTGGCCATCGCCTCAAGTGTCCAGTCGGTCGGCTACGGCCTCGGCAATTGCCGCCGCGATGGTTTCGACGTCGCGGCTGGCGTCGATCACGACGCAGCGCTCGGAATCAATCGTGGCAATATCGAGGAAGCCCGCCCGTACACGCTCATGGAACGCGACCGGCAGGTTCTCGTAGCGCGTTTCCGTACCCCGCCGCGCCGCTGCCCGCGCCAGGCCGGTCTCGACCGGCAGGTCGAGGATCAGCGTGAGAGCGGGGCAGAATTCGCCGACGGCCATATCGTAAAGGCCGCCCAGCATCGTGCGATCGGCGCCGTGCCCGTAACCCTGATAGGCCATGGTCGAATCAGCGAAGCGGTCGCTGATCACCCAGGCGCCGCGCTTCAGGGCCGGCCACACGGTCGATCGCAGGTGATCGCGCCGGGCAGCAAAATGCAGCAATGCCTCGGTGACGCCGTCCCAGCGTTCGGCCGGCCCTTCGACCAGCAGCTTGCGCACCATCTCCGCGCCCGGCGCACCGCCCGGCTCCCGCGTGGCCACGGCTTCATGTCCTTTGCCTTCCAGCCACTTCTTGAGGCGCACGACCTGGGTCGACTTGCCGGCGCCCTCGCCGCCCTCCAGCGTGATGAAACGCCCCGACGCGGGGGCACTCACGACAGCCAGCCGAACAGATAGTGCTGGATCATCGTCGCGACGCGACCGACGACGCCCATGCGGGCGACATCCGACCCGATTTCGAGGGGATATTCGATGATCCTGCCATCGGGCAGCGTAACGGCGGCGACGCCGACCTTGGTGCCCTTCACGAGTGGTGCAGGCAACGGCCCTTCAAACCGCGCCACCACGCGGGGCGAGACGGCCTGTCCCGTGGGCGCCGTGATCTGCACCGGGCGTCCGACGACCAGCGCCACCTTGTCCTGGGCGCCGAGCCAGACCGGCGCCTCCACGACCGTATCGCCGGCGCGGAAGATCGTCGTGTTGGTGAATTCGCGGTACCCCCACTCCATCAGCCGCGAGGTCTCCTGCGCGCGCTCGGCCATGGAGGCGAGGCCATTGACCACCAGGATGAGGCGGCGGCCATCGCGCACCGCCGATGTCGCTTGGCCGTAGCCGCCTTCCTCGGTGTGGCCGGTCTTCAGGCCGTCGGTGCCAGGGGTGATCTTGAGCAGGCGATTGCGATTTTCCTGGCGGATGTTGTTGTAGGTCCAGTTGCTCTCAGCATAGTAGCGATAGAGCTTCGGATAATCGTCGATCGTGCGCCACGAGAGCACCGCAAGGTCGCGCGCCGTGGTGTACTGCCCTTCGGCGGGCCAGCCGGAAGAGTTCTTGAACACCGACTTCGTCATGCCGAGTTCGCGGCCGCGTTTGGTCATGCGCTCGGCGAAGCTCTCTTCGCTGCCCGACAGGCCTTCCGCGATGACGACGCAGGCGTCGTTGCCCGACAGGACGATAATGCCCTTGATCAGATCCTCGACCGAGACCTCACTGCCGAGTTCGAGGAACATGCGCGATCCACCCATCGCCCGCGCGCGCTCGCTCACCCTGAAGCGCGAATCCAGTTTGAGGCGGCCGGCGGCGAGTTCTTCGAAGATGATGTAGATCGTCATCATCTTCGACATCGACGACGGCGCCATCGGCTGCTCGGCATCCTTGAACAGCATCACCGTCGACGTCTGCGGGTCGACCATGAAGGCTTGCTTGGCATGGGTGCCGATGCCGACCTGCGACGGCGGCAGGGCTTCGGCCTTTGCCGCGGCTGGCGGTGTCGCGGGCTTGCCTTGGGTCGCCGCCGGAGGCTTGGGCTTGGCGGGAGGCTTCGCCGGCTGCGTCTGCTGGCGCTTCGGAGGGTCCGCCTGTTGGGCGTAGGCCACTGTCGCGGCGCCGGCAAGGACGGCCGCAGCGAAAAGCGCCATCACAGGGCGCAGTCGATCAATCCCCAACAACACGGGCATCACCATAACCTGACCGCTTCAGCCGGTCGGCGACAATGCCGGCGGCGTCGGAGGTCGTATACGGCCCCAACCGGACGCGATAAATATCGCGGCCACTGGCTGAAGCCTGTGAAATCTCCGAGGCACCGTAGCTGCGCACCGCATCGCGCTGGCGTCCGGCGTTCTCGGCAGTCGAAAAAGAGCCGGTCTGGACGTAAAAGCCGCCTGCCGACGGTGCCGGCGCCGTCGATGCCAGGGACGCAATCGTAGGCCCGCTCGTGCCCGAAGGCGACGCCGCTTGAACCTGCGTCGACGGAGGTGCCGCTGCTGGCTGCGCTGTCGCCATGACCGGCTGCGGTTGCTGCTGTGGCGCGCGTCGGCCGGAGGCCAGCTGGGCGACCGCTTCGTTCTGCTCCGCCGGTCCGCCGCCGTTGACCGCCACATCCTTCACCGCAAGACTTTCGGCCTGGAGCTGTTCGATCCGCACGCGCGCCGTTCCATTGCGGATGACGTCGAGCTCCTGGGCGGCGGTGCGCGAGAGGTCGATCACCCGGTTGCTCGCAAACGGGCCGCGGTCGTTGATCCGGACCACGGTCGACAGGCCGTTGGAGAGGTTGGTGACCCTGACAATCGATGGCATCTGCAAGGTCCGGTGCGCCGCCGTGCGGTCGCTCTGATCGTAGCGCTCGCCGTTGGCGGTCGATTTGCCGTGGAAGCCCGGCCCATACCATGAGGCCACGCCGGTTTCGACATGGTTGAAATCTTCCTTGGGCGTGTACCAGACACCATCGATTTTATAGGGGTTGCCGATTTTGTAGGCGCCGCGCTGAGCGTTCGCGGCGCTCCCTTTGCTGCCCGGATTCGACCCGCAAGCGCCGAGGCAGGCGATCATCAGCAGGGCGCCGGAGATGCGAAGAAGTGCCATGGAATCAAAGCTTGAGCTTACTAGGGGTAGCCACATGATGGCGGCATCATACATCATCTTGGGCAGTGGGTGGAGCCACCCGGTTTCAGGTCATCAGGCGGCGATCCGGTCGGAGAGCAAGCCAACAGCCAGGGCGAAAAAGTCGGATTGGTTCCAGCGCAGGATGACGCGGAAGTTCTCGGTGGTCCGGAAGGCAGGTCCGCCGGCGCCTGCCGGCCGGACGATGCGGGTACCCTGCCCCGCCGCCGTTCCCGTCGGCACCTCCTCGCCCCACTCGAGGCCTGGCCGCCAGCCCACGCGACGGAGGTAGTTCACGATCGAGGCAAAGACGTCTGTCCTGTTGGTCCAGATGTCCATCCGGCCGTCGCCATCGCCGTCGGCGGCGTAAGCGATGAAGCTGGTGGGAATGAACTGGCACTGGCCCATCGCACCGGCCCACGAGCCCTTCATCGCCTGCAGACCGACATGGCCCTGCGACAGGATTTTCAGTGCCGCTATGAGCTGGGCACGAAAGAACTGGGCGCGAAATCCATTGTAGACGAGGGTCGCCAGCGCCGGCACGACATCGAAATCGCCAAGGCGCGTGCCGTAGTTGCTTTCGATGCCCCACAACGCCACGACGACCGACGCCGGAATCCCCGCGGGTGCTGCGAAACGTTCGATGGCGCTCCGGTTCTCTGCCAGGAGCGTCCGGCCACGGCTGATCCGCTCGGGCGAGACGACGAGCTCCTGGTAGCGCTCGAACGTCATCTTGAATTCGGGCTGATTGCGCGCGAGTTCGAGGACCCGCGGGATCTCCTCGATGTTATCGAGCGCGGCCGCGAGCGTACCCTCGTCGACGCCGGCACGCGCCGCCTCGGCGCGCACGCCGCGCAGCCATGTGGCGAATTTGGCATCGTTCGTCTGGGCCAGCGCCGGCAGTGGCATGAGCGCTGCCAGGGTGCACAACATCCGTCGATTGATCATAGGGGCCCGTGAGGTGAAGCGGCGGGAGGAATCATAACCACATCCCTGCAATTCTAGCAGGATTCATGGCGACAATCGGGATATGTACCGGCCGCTCGGGACGGAGTAACAAGCGCATCCCGGAGGGGTGGCCGAGCGGTTTAAGGCACCGGTCTTGAAAACCGGCGTGCGTGCAAGCGCACCGTGGGTTCGAATCCCACCCCCTCCGCCAAGCACCGCCGTGATGGTCTAGTTGACGCCATATCGCGCGAACTCCTCGGCAACGTTGGGCTGCAAGCCCTTGGCCGTCAGGATGTCGGCCTCGCCGCCCGCCTTGTCGCCGGTTTTGACCTTGGCCAGGCCGCGTCCGTAGTACGCGCGGGCGCGCTGGGGATCGATGGCCAGCGCGGCGTCGTATTCGGCGATCGCCTTCGCGTATTGGTGCAACTTTAGCTCGATGAGCCCGCGATTGATGTGCACGAAGGAATCCCGGGGCTCGAGCTTCAGCGCCTCGGCACAATCGGTCTGCGCCTGGGTCAAGTTCCTGCCGAGGACTGCGTGGGCCATGCAGCGATTGTTGAGTGCCGGCACCATCTTCGCATCCAGGCGAAGCGCGTCGGTGTAGTCGACGATCGATTTTTCGTAGTCGCCCCTGCTGAAGTAGGCGATCCCGCGGTTGAGGAAGTTGGCGGGGTCCCGGGGACGCAGCTTGATCACCTGGTTGAGATCCTCGATTGCCTTGTCGTAATCGCCGGCCCCCGAATAGATGCTCGCCCGGCTGCCATAGAAGCGGGCATTCGTGGGATCGGTGCGTATCGCGTCGGTGATTTCCTCGAGCGCGCGCGAGGTATCGCCGCGAAGCGCGTAGACGAGGCCCAAGTAGTAATAGGCCGTCGGGTCGCTCGGGCTCAACTTCACGGCTTCGTTGACGTCGGCGATCGCCTGCGGGAAATCCCGCTTCAACGCATAGGCATAGCCCCGCTGGGTGAGCGCGCTGAAATTGTCGGGACTGAGCTTGAGGGCCGAGTCGAAGTCGGCAATGGCGGCGTCGACCTTATTCTGGAAGACGTAAGCCATGCCGCGATTGATGAACGTCAGCGGCTCCTTGGGATCGATCTTGATCGACTGGGTATAGTCGGCGATCGCATGGTCGTAGTCGTCGATGCGATGGTAGGCGGTGCCGCGCTCGAAATAGGCGAACGCCATGCCAGGCGCCAGCCGGATCGCCTCGTCGAGATCCTTGACGGCCCGTTCGGCCTCCCCCTTCTTGAGGTATGTCGCACCCCGTCCGAGGAAAGCACGGGGCTCCTTGGGGTTGATCTGCATGGCCAACTCGAAGTCCTTGAGGGCCTCGTCGTATTCCTGCTTGTCGACCTGGGCCATGCCACGCTGGTAGTAGGCATTCGCCACCTGATCCGCTGCCTGCGCCTTCTCGCCGTCCATGGCGCCCGGACCCTCCTTGCGAAGGCGGAGGATATCCGCGGTCTGCATGCCGAGCTTCAATGCCTCGCTGAAATCTACGATGGCGCGATCGGGATTGTTCTTCTGGCGATAGGTGACGCCGCGATTGACGAGCGCGTTCACCTCCTTGGGGTTGAGCTTGAGCGCCGCATCGAAGTCGGTGATCGCTTCGTCGAACCTGCCCTTCTTGGTGTAGAGAACGATGCCGCGGTTGACGAGCGGCGTGGGGTCCTTGGGCGTGAGCTTGTTGGCGGCGGTGTAATCGTCGATCGCGCCGTCGGCATCGCCTATCCGGTGGTAGGCGATGCCCCGCTGCATGTGGGTGAAAGCCTGACCCGGCGACAGTTTGACGGCCTCGTCGAAGTCGGAGATCGCCTTCTTCAGATCGTTTTTGTACATGTAGGCGGCGCCGCGGCCGACCCATGACGAGCCATCGTTGGGATTGAGGCGGATCGCCTCGCTGAAATCGGCAATCGCTTGGTCGTACGTGTTCTTGTCGTAGTAGGACAAGCCGCGCTGGAAATAGACGAAGGCCGCCTGCAGCGCGATCCGATTCTGGTCCCTGCCCTGCGGCGCCAGCTGGCTCGTCACAGAGTCTGGCAGCAAGGTGGCTCGCACCGGTTCGATCTTGGGAGGCAGGAGCTTGATCGCTTCGGTGAAGTCGGAGATGGCCTTGTTCAGGTCGCCTTTCTTTCGATGGACGATCCCGCGGTTGATCCAGGCGCTGATCTCGCGGATATTGATCTTCAACGCTGCGGTGAGATCGGCGATCGCGCCCTCATTGTTGTCCTTTCGGGTGTAGAGGACGACGGCGCGATTGATCAGCGGGTAGGTTTCCCGCGGCGCGAGGCGAATGGCATCGCTGTAGTCGATGATCGCCCGGTCGGCCTCGCCGATGGTCTGGTAGACGACGCCGCGTTGCGTATAGAGATAGGGATTGGTCGGCTGGGCGTTGATCGCCTCGTTGAAGATCCGAATCGCTTCCCTGAAATCGGCCTTGGAACGCGCGGGGCTGCCCGCCCCGCTCTCCGACAGGCCGCGATTGAGATAGGCTAGGGCCAGCGGGCCGCCGACGAGCGAGCCAGTCTTGATCGCCTCCGTGCAGGCGATGACCTTCTGGGCCGCGTCCGCACCCGTCAGACCGTTGCAGACATCGATTGCGGGAGGCCCGCCCTGCTGCGCGGGCTTGGCCGGCTCTTCCGTCTGCACCGGCGGCGCTGGTTTGGCTATAGCCTGCGGCGGCTTGGCCGGCGCCTGACCATAGGCCGGCTGCAGCGCCCACCCAAGCAGGCTGGCACTTGCCGCACAGACAACGGCGCCAAGCATAATGCGCCCGACAAAACCCCGCATGATCGTACCTCGTGGCGCCGCGGACGGACCCCAATGCCGACCTGCGGTTCGGCCCCATAAGTGACAGCATTTTCCGACTTTTCAAGCGCCAGGAAAGCGCCAGGAGAGCCTATGATGGCGTCGTCGGACACAATCGCGCCGCATCTGGGCAGGATTGGGGGAGAGCAATCGACGGCGAGCCCCGTCTTTGGCAAGCTCACGTCGCAAAAATTGGGAGGAAATGAAATGGACGAATTCAAGAGCGCCATCGGGCGCCGGACGATCGTGGCTGGCTTGGTCGGTGCCCTTGCCGCCCCTGCTGTTGTTCGTGCCCAGGGGATCTACCCCAACAAGACCGTGCGCTACATCAACCCTTTCCCGGCGGGCGGCGCCACCGACACTCTCTCGCGCATCTTCTGCGCCAAGATGTCGGAACTCTCCGGGCAGCAGTGGATCGTCGAGAACAAAGGCGGCTCCGGCGGCAATGTCGGCATGGATGTCCTCGCGAAATCGGATCCGGACGGCTACACGCTCGGCCTGGGCGGCGTCGCCAGCCACGCGATCGCCCCGACGCTCTATGCCAAGATGCCGTTCAACGCCCGCGCGGATTTCACCTTCATCTCCACCATGTGGTGGCTGCCCAACATGCTGGTGGTCAATCTCGAGGTGCCGGTGAAGAACGTGCCGGAGCTGATCGCACTCCTGAAGAAAAACCCGGGCAAGTATTCGTATGCGTCGGCCGGTTCCGGCACGACGCTGCATCTGTCGGGTGAACTCTTCAAGATTCTCGCCGGCGTGGACATGGTGCATGTCCCCTATCGCGGCGCCGCGCCAGGCATGCAGGATCTGCTCGCCGGACAGGTTCATATGATCTTCGACAACATTCCCGGTTCCCTGGCCCAGGTTCGCGCCAACAAGGTTCGCCCGATTGCCGTCACCTCGGCCAAGCGTACGCCGGTCGCGCCGGAAGTGCCGACCATCTCGGAGACGCTGGCCGAGTTCGACATCGTGTCGTGGACCACTCTCACGGGGCCGGCGAAGCTGCCGCCCAATGTCGTGTCCCGCCTTTCCGAGCTCTCCAAGAAGGCGCTGGAAAGCGACGATCTCAAAGCCAAATTCCTCGACCTCGGCGCCACGGCCTGGTGGCAATCGCCGGCCGACACCCTGGCCTTCCGCGACGCCGAGGAGGCTCGCCTGGCGCCGGTGATCCGCAAGTCCGGAGCTCGTGTGGACTAGGATAATGCAAACCCTCTCTACAGCCCAAGCCGTCGTGTCGATGCTGGAAGTGAACGGCATCGACACGCTCTACTGCCTGCCTGGCGTCCAGAACGATCCGTTCTTCGACGCCTTGTACGACCGCACCAATGCGATCCGCCCCATCCATGCGCGGCATGAACAGGCCTGCGCCTACATGGCCCTCGGCCACGCCATGGCGACGGGCAAGCCTTCGGCCTATGTCGTCGTGCCCGGGCCGGGGTTCCTGAACACGACGGCGGCACTGTCGACGGCCTACGCCGCCAATGCGCCGGTGTTCGCCCTCACGGGACAGATTCAGCAGGCCATGATCGGCCGCAATCTCGGCCAGTTGCACGAATTGCCGGATCAACTCTCCATCATGCGCGGCCTCACCAAATGGGCCGATCGTCTGCGGTCGCCCGCGGAAGCGCCGGGCATGATCAACGAGGCGTTCCGGCGCCTGCTTTCCGGCCGGCCGCGTCCGGTTGGCCTGGAATGCGCCCTGGATACTTGGGCACGGCGGGCGCCGGTCGAACTGATCGCCACTCCAGCGCAGGCCGATCCCTGCCCTGTCGACGAGGCGGCGGTGGAGCGCGCGGCCAAGCTGCTGGGTGCCGCCGAGCGTCCGATGATCGTCGTCGGTGGCGGCGCACAGGCCGCTGGCGAATATGTCCGGCTGATCGCCGAGATGCTCGACGCGCCGGTCATGACCGGCCGCATGGGCCAGGGCGTGATCGACGGGCGGCACAGGCTTTCCGTCACCATGCCGGCCGGCTACCGCTTCTGGGGCGAGGCCGATGTCGTCCTTGCGGTCGGCACGCGCCTGCAGCCGCAGCAACAGAACTGGGGCCTCGACGACCAGCTGAAGATCATCCGCATCGATGTCGACAGCGAGGAACTCGACCGTCAGCGCAAACCTGAAATCGGCATCGTGGGCGACGCGGCCGCAACGCTGAAGGCACTGGCCAACCGGCTGGCCAAGCACAACACCAAGCGCAACGGCCGCGCCGAGTCGGTCGCCGAGACGAAGGCGGCAGCCTCGAAGAGGATCCACGACACGATCGCGCCGCAGATCGCCTACCTCGAGGCGATCCGCAAGGCGCTGCCAGAAGACGGCATCCTGGTCGATGAGCTGACGCAAATGGGCTACGCCGCCCGCCTCGCCTACCCGACCTACAAGCCGCGCACTTTCCTCTCGACGGGCTATCAGGGCACCTTGGGCTGGGGCTATGCCACGTCGCTCGGCGCCAAGAGCGCCAGGCCCGACACGCCTGTCGTGTCGATCAGCGGTGACGGCGGGTTCCTGTTCACGGCCATGGAGATGGCGACAGCGGCGCAGCACGGCATCGGCGTCGTGGCTGTGGTGTTCAGCGACGGTGCCTATGGCAACGTCCGCCGCATCCAGCAGCAGTCGTTCAACAACCGCACCATCGCCAGCGACCTGCGCAATCCGGACTTCGTCAAACTGGCCGAGAGCTTCGGCCTCGATGCCGTGCGGGTGAAGTCGCCAGAGGAACTGGGCGCCGCGATCTCGCGCGGCATCGCCAAGGGTGGCCCGATGCTGATCGACTGCCCGGTCGGCCAGCTTCCCGATCCGTGGCCGCTGGTCCAGGTGCCTCGGATCAGGCCCCGTAAGTCTTGATCACGTCGGGGTCGGGATCGCATCCCAGCCCCGGACCTGTCGGCACGGTGAAGCGTCCACTCACAGGGTTCACCAGCTCGCCATAGAGGTTGGCTTCCAGATCCATGTGATAGCGCTCGATCATGCCATCCGGCTCTGCCCGGGCGGCCATGAGCTGCAGCGTGGCGAGGAAGCCCGGCCCGAAATAGGGCGAGTGCGGCATCAGCGTCACGCCGGCGGCATCGGCCAGCACCGCCACCTTCTGGAATTCCGTCACGCCGCCCACCTTGGTGACGCTGGGCTGGGCATAGTCGACCGCGCCGGCGGCGAACATCTCGCGGAACTGAAACGACGTGCAGTTGTTCTCGCCCGCCGCCATGGCGACACCGGTCCCGGCGCGCAGCTTGGCGATCGCGGTAAAATCCTCGGGCGGAAAGATCGGCTCCTCCAGCCAGTGCAGATCGTAAGGCCGCAGCTTCAGGGTCATGTGGCGCGCCTGCTCGGGCGTCCACGGACAATTCGTGTCGACCATGATCGCCACACCGTTGCCCACCGCCTCGCGCGCAGCCTTCACCTCGGCCTCCTCCGTCTCGTGCAGCTTGATATGGCGATAGCCCTGGTCGAGCGCCTGCCTGGCCCGTGCCGCCACGCGCTCGGGATCGCGGTATTTCAACAGGCTGGCATAGGCCGGCAAGTTGTCTCGGCCGGCGCCGCCCAGCAGCCGGTGGAGCGGCAGGTTCGCGGCCTTGCCGGCGATGTCCCACAGCGCGATGTCGAGGCCCGACAGGGCGAAGGTGGTGATGCCGTAGCGGCCGAACAGATGCAGCATCTGCTGCAGGTCGCGCGACAGGCGGCCGATGTCGCCGGCGTCGCGGCCGATGGCGATGGGCGCAATCATGTGGTCGAGCGCCGCCCGCACGGCGTCGGTGCAGCCGTAGCAGAACGCCTCGCCCCAGCCGACCAGTCCGGTGTTGGTCTCGACGCGCACGAGCAGAATGTTGTTGGTCGTCCAGTTGCGCCCGCCATAACCCGTCGGATTGCCACCGAAGGTGAAGGGCACTTTTACCGAATGGCTGTCGATCCTGGCGATCTTCATACGACTTTCCCTTTTAGGCGAATGTCGGCCAACAGCTCCGCGGCAAACACCGGGTCCGACAGGCGCTTGGACGTGAAGCGCGGATCGCGATGGGGCGTGTCGGCCAGGAAGTGGCTGGCGAGCCGGGCTGAGAGCGGCGGCGGTGCGACGTCGTTCTCCGGCATCTCGACCTCGGCCATGGCGAAGTAGGTCCGGCCGTCCGCGGTCTTGAAAAAGTCGACGTCCCAGTGGAAGTGCCCGTCCGGCCACGAATAGCGCGTCTTGCGGAGCGACTCGCGGCGCTGGCTCCACAGGCGATCGAAGTCGGACGCGGCGATTTCGGTCTCGATCTCCACCACCTTGCGGTCGATCTCCCGCTTGTAGGTAAAGATATGGGTGCGCTTGGCGCTCGTCTCGATCGAGCGGATGCGCAGACCCGGGGCGTCTAGGTAAGCCTGCTGCACGACCGTGCGCGTGACGCCGGGCATCTCCGCCAGACGCGCTTCGAGCTTGCCATCATCGTCCAGGACAAATTTGCGTTCGTTTTCGATCGGCATGCTAGAATTGTCACCATGGCCATACAGACGATCGACCAACTCCCGACGCCCTCTCTCATTCTCGACCGGGCGATCCTCCGCCGCAACCTCAAGCGCATGAGCGAGCGGCTCCGTGACGCCGGTGTGACGCTGCGCCCCCACCTCAAGACCGCGAAATCCGTCCAGGTCGGCCGCATGGCCGTCGAGGGCCATGACGGCCGCATCACCGTGTCGACACTCGCAGAAGCGCGCTATTTCACCGACGGCGGCTTCAAGGACATTCTCTACGGCGTCGGCATCGTGCCCGCCAAGCTGCCGGCCATCACGGAACTGCGCCGCAAGGGCGTCAACCTCCGGGTGGTGACGGACAATCTGGCCGTTGCCAAAGCCATCGCTGCGGCCGCCACGTCAGGCGACACGTTCTCCGTCTTCATCGAGATCGACAGCGGCGCCGGCCGCGCCGGCCTGCCGTTCCCGGCACTGCCCGGCCTGCTGGATATCGCCAGGGTGCTGCACGAGGCACCCGGCGTCGATCTGGCCGGCGTCATGACCCATGCCGGCCACTCCTATCATCACAGTACGCCCGACGGCATTGCCGCCGTGGCCGAGCAGGAACGGCGCGCCATCGTGGGCGCGGCCGAGGCGCTGCGCGCTGCCGGCATCCCCTGCCCGATCGTCTCCGGCGGCTCGACACCGACCGCCACGCACTCGAGGGATTTCACCGGCATCACCGAGATGCGGCCGGGCGTCTACGTCTTCAACGATCTCGACCAGGAGTTCATCGGCTCCTGCGGCGCGGGCGACCTCGCGCTTTCGGTGCTGGCCTCGGTGATCGGCCATTACCCGCACCGCAATCAGCTCCTGGTCGATGCCGGTGCGCTGGCGCTGTCCAAGGACATCAGCGCCCAGGAGTTCCAGCCCAAGGTCGGCTTCGGCACGATCGCCGGCAGCTCGACACCCGGCATGGCGGTGGTGGACTGCTCGCAGGAGCACGGCTTCGTCGGCTCGGACAGCCCGCTCCCTTACGCCGATCTGCCGGTCGGCTCGCGGGTCCGCATCCTGCCCAACCATGCCTGCATCACCGCGGCGGCCTACGACCGCTACTACGTCGTCGACAGCGACCTCGATGGCGGCAAGTCGGTGGTCGA